>Ga0316205_10000824_pt1 | contig 46922 bp, 39 predicted proteins | sample 3monthpyrite_MG_FD_204941 | JGI IMG/M metagenome (GOLD analysis project Ga0316205, IMG submission 204941) | Microbial mat bacterial communities from mineral coupon in-situ incubated in ocean water Damariscotta River, Maine, United States -... | ecosystem: Environmental > Aquatic > Marine >...
CCGAGACGATTCGAACGTCCGACCTACCGCTTAGGAGGCGGTGGCTCTATCCTGCTGAGCTACGGGGACAAATTTGCGCTGAATTATAACAGTCATATCAATGTTATCAAAATTGAAATGAGCTGATTAAAGCTCTATAGAGACATATTGTTATAATTAGTGATCGGGTTCTTGAATTTGATGTTGATAAAGCCAATACTCAGCTTATTTCATTATGTGCCTTTTTTGTCTCGGACGGTTTCTACGGTCGCTTCGCTTAATGAACTGCTGTACTTTTCGCCATATAAAGGCATCGTGTGTATCTTCATAGGTCATAATATAATTCAGGCTGTGGATGTCGTTTTGTGACCATTGCATGCTGCGGAGCGCTCCCGGTGTGCCACAGAATAGAATCTGGTCACCGGATTTAATCGCTATATCATTTGTGGGCATTAACAGCAGTTTTTGTTTCCGTTTGAGCATTAAGGGTACAGCTTCTAACTGGTTTTCTCTTTGCCGTGGATTCTGTAGTAAATTACCAACACGAATGACACGCCCTAAGCGTAACACCTGACAAAGTGCACGGGCTTCTTTTTCATTTATATGCAACGTCCAGATACTAGGAACAGAGTCGCCTAGAGCACCCATAATTCGGCTAATTGTTATGTTTGCCCAGGAAGGGTCCTGATTTCGAGCCTTGTTTAAAAAAGCAATCATAAGTGGAGAGACCAGTAGCGTGCGAATTTTACGTGCAATAATCTCACTGGGTTGCATTATTATATTAGCCTGTGTTGCTTCAAATAATTTTTCATTTGATTTTTTATTGTGACGAGCAACTATAAATAAATCGGGGTTAAGTTCTCGGGCTGTCATAATGATTGATAAATTATTTGAATCATTATCTGTGCCAGAGATTAAACCAACAGCTTTAGTTACTCCGGCAACCGTTAATGTATGGGCATCAAAACCTGTACCTATTATAAAGTCATTGTTTTTATTTTCAGGACGGTTAAGAAAAATTTCTCGTTTTTCTTCAGAGGGGTCAATAATTGTGACCTGAACATTACTTTTTAGTAATTGTTTATATAAATCATTTCCGAAACGCCCAAAACCACAAATAATCCAGTGACCTTCTTTGACATAAATCGGGGTTGTTAAATCGGTATCGGGTACCCCTGTAAGCCAGTCATACAATAAATGTAATGAAGGGGAATGCATTGCCATAGCAAAAATATTGGCAAATGTTTCAAATGGGTTAACAACAAAATCCGTACCAAATGAGAACATATTACTTTCAAATTCTTCAAGTTCAGAACGGCAGACAACACAGATGTCAGGATGTAACAGTTTACTGGTAACAGCAATTTTCAAATTGGTTTCGTCTGATGCGGTTACCGCAATGACTGCCGCACACTTTTTATCCTGTAAACCCGCCTGTATTAATTTTTCCGGATCGCGTGCATCACCTTTGAAGCCTGGAATAACTAATGGAAAGTCTTCCAGGGGTAAGGTTTGAATGATTTTGTCATTTTCTTCAATGATTACGGTATGAATATTTCGTTCAGTGAGCGCTTGAGCTAGTGCGTGTCCGGTTTCACCGAAACCGCAAATTAAAATAAATGTGTCAGGTATACGTGCGAGTTGCTGTGAAAACTGATTTTCTTTTAGCGCTTCGCGAAACATGGGGTCTTGCACTAAAGAGATAATTTTACCTAATGAGTAAAACCAGGCGACTACAGTTAAGTATATTGTAATGAGAGCCCAGGTACGTTGAGCATTACTTAGCGTGTATGGGATTTCACCAAAACCAATGGTTGTTGCTGTAAAACTAACAAAATAGAAGGCATCAAAAAAGGACATATGCCAGGGGTTACCCTGATCATCAATACCTTCAGCGAGTACCATACCCAATATAGAAATAGCGTAACCCATTATTAAAATAATAATGGGTACCCGCATCTGGCGCATAATTAATGATGTCACAAGTGACATGGTTTTACCTGTGCTACTTTTTTAGTGACGCATCATTGAGGTTTCAATGATTAACAGTATGACGGAAATAAAGTTGGCAATCATTGCGCCACCACTTAAGGAGATGATTGTCGACATGGTATCAGCCGTCATAACGTTTCCCTGAATATTAACAACATATGCCCAGACAATGGAGGCTGAAAATAACTGAACTAATGCAACCAGGCTGGTTGCAAGTAACATTGCACCCATTTGTGAACGGTCACCAAATTTGAGTACGGTAGCAATCAGGTTAACAACTATTACAGCGAATAATTCATAGACATTGTGGTGACTTGGATTATCTACGTCACCTGTAAAAAAACCGAAGTTCAGGGTGAGTGCCAGAATCATAAAAAAACTAAAGACAACTTTTTCGCGGTTCATTTTTATAGGCCCTTTTTGTTACTTTCCTGTTATTACTTTATATTCTTATTGTTATTTTTTATGGGTTCTACCCTTTATAATAGTAGATGTTCCATCATTCGTTGGTAAATTTTTGAAAGTGTAATTAAATCTTCAGCTTTAACGTGTTCATTCACCTGATGAATTGTGGCATTGAGAGGGCCAAGTTCAAGAACCTGAGCACCTGTTGGTGCTATAAATCGTCCATCTGACGTGCCACCAGCTGTTGAAAGTTCTGTCTCATATCCGCAGATGTCTTTTATTGCTTTACAGGTGGCTTCTACCAGTTCACCTGCAGGTGTTAGAAAAGGGTGACCGGATAAAACCCACTCCAGTTCATATTTTAAATTATGTTTATTTAAAATGGCCTCAACACGCTGCTTGATCTGGTCTTCTGTAAGTTCGGTAGAAAAGCGAAGATTAAACATAATCATGCATTCACCAGGTATTACATTGTTTGCACCGGTGCCTGAGTTCATATTGGAAATCTGGAAGCTGGTTGCGGGGAAAAAGTCATTACCTTTATCCCATTCTTCAGCGACTAATTCAGCTAATGCGGGTGCGGAAGAATGGATCGGGTTTTCAGAAAGATGAGGGTAGGCGACATGACCCTGCTTGCCTAGAACGGTCAGATTCCCGGACAGAGAACCCCGGCGACCATTTTTTACAACATCACCCAGTTTATTTGTGCTTGATGGCTCCCCAACCAGACACATATCAATTTTTTCATTACGCGCTTCAAGGTGTTCAATCACCTTCACTGTGCCATTTATTGATGGGCCTTCTTCATCACTGGTGATTAAAAAACCAATTGAGCCTTTATGATCAGGGTGCTCTGAAATGAAGTTTTCACATGCTGTAATCATTGAAGCCAGACTACCCTTCATATCAGCTGCACCACGGCCGTATAAAACACCATCAATGATTTCTGGTTGAAATGGATGTACATCCCATTTTTCAACCGGCCCGGTTGGGACAACGTCTGTATGGCCGGCAAAAACAAGAAGTGGGCCGCTTTTGTTTTTTCTGGCCCAGAAGTTATCAACTTCTGCAAAACGTAAATTTTCTATTTCAAATCCCAGTTTTTTCAGGCGCTCAGTCATTAGTGGCTGACAGCCCTCATCTTCTGGGGTCACAGATGGGCGAGAAATTAAGTCTAAAGCGAGCTGGATAGTTGGGTCATTTTCTAAATTAGGCATGTGTGATTATCAAAATTAAACGAATTTAGAATTATAATGCATTACGCAAATAATTTATCAAAAGAAAATAATAATCATAGGGTTATTTATTCCTGGCCTGTTTAGTTCTAGTGTCACTGGAAGTCTAAAAATAATCAGAAACTGTCAATCATCAGCACATCACCCTCGGGGAAAGGTCGCAGCTTTTTGCGCCCTGTCCCCTTAAACCCAACCCAATAGAATTTGACAGAGTAGAGAGCTGCCCCCGTAAACCTCTTGGTGGCATCAAAACAGGGGACAGAGCGGGAAAGATGCTCAGTCCCCGAGGGTGATGTGACATGGCAGGGTAAAATCACGTCGAGAAAATAAAATGGATCTATTTGCGTTAATCTTTTGCTTTTTCAAGAGATTCAATTATTCCGATAACATCATGGCTCAATCAATTATAAAAAAAATCGCAGATATATATCATTTTTTCCCTGAAATTTATTGCAGTCCTGCTTCTGAAAAGGCAAACTAATCTACCATTCAGCTTGCACGAATATTATGCCAGAATCATTAACTTATCCTACTAACAACGACTATCAGGTCGCTGATGCTCCAACTAAGAATTTGAAAGTTCCACCTCACTCTATTGAGGGTGAACAGGCGGTGTTGGGTGGACTTATGCTGGATAAACGGGCCTGGGAGCAGATTGCTGATCGTATTAATGAAGATGACTTTTATCGTCATGATCATCGCCTTATTTTCCGAAGTATTGCCAAGCTGGAGGCCGCTGACAAGCCTTTTGATGTTGTCACACTTTCAGATGAATTATCTAAAACCCATGAGCTTGAAGATGCAGGCGGCCTTGCCTATTTAGGACAGCTTGCCAAAGATACCCCTAGTGCAGCAAATATACGTGCTTATGCCGATATCGTGCATGAACGTTCTGTGTTTCGACAGCTAATAGAAGTTGGCACCGATATAGCGGGCAGTGCTTTTAATCCAGAAGGGCGTGAGAGTAAGGAGCTTCTGGATGAGGCAGAGCGTCGGGTTTTTACTATTGCCGAGCAGGGTAGTCATGCAAATAGCGGCTTCAAGGGCATAAAGCAGTTATTAACTACAACCGTTGAACAAATAGATAAACTGTTCGAGCAGGAGGGTACACTCACCGGTGTAACAACCGGCTTTAAAGATTTTGATGAGCAAACAAGTGGTTTACAGAAGGGTGATCTGGTTATTGTTGCTGGTCGACCATCCATGGGTAAAACAACCTTTTCAATGAATATTGCTGAAAATGCAGCCATTGCACAGGGTACCTCGGTTGCCATATTTAGTATGGAAATGCCCGCTGAGTCATTAGCCATGAGGATGATTTCATCTATGGGGCGTATTGACCAGCATCGCTTACGTACGGGGCAACTCAATGATGAAGACTGGCCGAGAATAACTTCCGCTGTCTCTCTACTGTCTGAAGCAAAAGTATTTATTGATGATACACCGGCATTATCTCCCACAGATTTACGTGCCAGGGCACGGCGATTAAAACGAGAGCATGGACTGGGCCTGATCGTAATCGATTATCTTCAGTTAATGCAGGTAGCAGGGTCATCTGAAAACCGAACCAATGAAATTTCTGAAATTTCTCGTGGTTTGAAAGCTTTAGCAAAAGAGCTGGAAGTGCCGGTTATTGCTTTATCACAGCTGAATCGTAGTTTAGAGCAGCGCCCAAATAAACGACCGGTTATGTCGGATCTACGTGAATCAGGGGCGATTGAGCAGGATGCTGATGTAATTGTTTTTATCTATCGTGATGAAGTATATAACGAAGATACAACTGATAAGGGCATTGCTGAGATAATTGTAGGTAAACAACGTAATGGCCCTATTGGCACTACACGGCTGACATTTCTGGGGCAATTTACAAAGTTTGAAAATTACAGTCCTGAAATGTATTCATCTAACGGTTTTGAATAAAGAATTCACGGATACCTTTTCTAATGGCAAGTAACCGATCAGCGAAAATTTCAATTGATCTGGCTGCTTTGCAGCATAACTTCCAGCAAGTTAAAAAATACGCCGCTAATAGTAAGATCATGCCAGTGATTAAGGCTAATGCGTATGGTCATGGAATGTTGCAGGTGGCTGAAAATTTAATATCAGCAGATGGCTTTGCAGTTGCTCAATTATCCGAAGCGATAACTTTACGTAAGAGTGGAATTGATAAACCGATTACTGTGTTTCAGGGGTTTTTAAATCAACAGCAGTTGCAGTCAGTTTTTAAGTATTCATTACGACCGGCTATTAGTCAGTGTTGGCAAATCGATTTATTAGAGACAAGTGAACAAACGTCTAGTATAGATGTGTGGTTAAAAATAAATACGGGTATGGGGCGTTTAGGTGTTCAGCTTGATGAAGTTGAAACATGTTATCAGCGCTTAAAAAATATTAGCACTATAGATCAAACAGGTTTAATGATGCATTTTGCAAATGCAGATGTACCTGATCATAAATCAAATCAATTACAGCTTGATCGTTTTAAAAAACTATCTAATTTGTATGATGCTCAAACCAGTATCTCAAATTCAGGCGCCATTATAAGTGCTTTATGTAAAGCGCAAAGCTGGGTGCGTCCCGGTATTATGCTTTATGGTTCTTCTCCTTTCTCAGGTAAAACAGCCGAAGATTTAAACCTGAAACCTGTAATGAGTTTACACGCGCAGTTGATTGCCATTAATGAGTTAAAGAAAGGTCAAACTGTAGGTTATGGGGATAGCTGGGTATGTCCTCAGGATATGCCAGTGGGTATTGTTAATGTTGGTTATGGTGATGGTTATCCACGCCATGCAACAGGTGCGCCGATTGCCGTAAATGGCCAGGCCTGTAACTTGATTGGTCAGGTTTCTATGGATTCAATTGCAGTTGATTTACGAGGCGTGCAGGCTGAATGTGGTGATATAGTCGAATGTTGGGGAGCGCAAGTTTCAGTTGATGAAGTAGCTGCCTGCTCAGAAACAATCGCCTATGAGTTGTTGTGTAATTTAGGTTAACTTGATCTATAAAGACTAATCCGCTAGTGTCTGTTACATAATGAAAAAATAATATTACGGAGTCAAAAATGTTAAAGGGTTTTTCTCTTTTTATAATCGCAATTCTCATTGGGTTTTTAACCGGCTGTGGTGGTGGAACGTCGATGTTTCGTGAAAATCCGCAGCACTCAGGCGTAGCTAACTCATCAGCACCCAGAGAACTAGATAAACTGGTATGGAAATATTCTGCTCCGAATAAAGTCTACTCCTCACCAATCGTGTCAGATGGAACAGTTTATATCGGTTGTAAAGATGGCTCTGTTTATGCGCTGGATTTATATGATGGACATTTAAAATGGAGCTTTGCTACAAAAGATAATGTTGAAGCATCTGTAGCAGTTAAAGGTGATACATTATATATCGGCAGCTGGGATGGTTATCTTTATGCTGTTGATATAGACAGTCATGAATTGAAGTGGAAGTTTCGTACAGGTGGCCTTATTTATTCCGCACCAGTAATAGAAGGTGGTGTAGTTTATTTTGGTAGTAAGGATAAGCATGTTTATGCGGTAGATGCGGATACAGGTGCAGAAATTTGGCGCTTTGATGCACAAGCCGTTGTTTACACTTCTCCTGCCGTTTCCAATGGTATGGTATTTGTGGGTACATTAAATGGATATGTGCGTGCGATTAATAAAAAATCTGGTCAGGAGCAATGGAAGTACGCGATAAATAAGCCTATTTACTCATCTCCCAGTGTGCATGATGGATATGTATATATTGGTGCAGATGATAAACGGCTGCATGCCATTAATATTGATACAGGGCAGTTGAAGTGGAAGAAAAAGACAGCAGGTAAGTTGTTTTCATCCCCCGCCGTATCAGACGGTAAGGTTTATGTAGGGAGCACTGATAATTATATATATGCCTATGATGAACAGAAAAGTGGTCGTATCTGGGAGTACCAGACGCAGGGCTCTATTTATTCATCCCCGGTTATTGCGTCAGATACGGTATACATAGGTAGTACCGATGGTTATTTATATGCCATGTATGCGGAGAACGGTAAGCGTCGCTGGCGTTATAATGTAGATTCTAAAATCTATTCAACTCCTGCTATTGCAGATGGCATGGTTATCATAAGCGCTGTGAATGGTGAGGTCTTTGCAATAAAGTAACGGTTCTGAAGGGGGCTTAATCCCCCCCCATAATTAGTAGAACTCAATACTGGACCATCGGAATAAATAGATGATCTAGTGGGGAGTTAAAATTCTGATACCCGGATTTTCAGGGGGGAGTCTGCTTAAAGTATTTAAAGTATTAGATGCAATAAGTGATTCAATATGTTCAATGTTTTGTTCCAGGTATTCTACATACAGATTGTTATCGCCGAAGTGGGCTTCAGCATACTTATATACCTGTTGAAATAAATTATTCAAACGGCCTTTAACTTCTGAATTGTAAAATACAGGGGTTTTGGCTAATAAGTCTTCAGCTGATTCGAATAAAATTACTGATTTACCATTCTTTTCTCTACTTTTTGTCATGCCACCCAGTTCAAATTCAGGGAATAATCTTTCTTTACATTTTTCCAGATAACAGCGGTCAGACATTTGAGCAATGAGGTCTGCTGTACCTAACATATAACCGAGTAAGTGTAGTTTCTCGTCAGGTAGCTTGATTTGATCAGGAGATACTTCATATCCTGTGTAATGCACCATATTAGCTGCAATATCTGCAAATTCAGGCATACCCGTCATATGTAGATAATTATGCAAAAAATTAGCACTTCGACTTACATGTATGGGGGTGTACTGGGCGCCATTATGGAACTTCTGGTCATTAGTTTTACGGATATAACCAGAGTCATGAAAAAGGGCGGTAATTATAGCCAGACTGGTTAATTTTGCACCGAAGGTATGAACACGGTCACTTTGTCTTTCATGACCATCAATAAGACGGGCAAGGGCCAAAGTCATGTCCAAAGTATGTTGTTTGTCATGATAAATAGTGTCACAGGCATTAAACCCGTTGTAATGTCCTTCAAACAGATTATCAAAATCTTCAAAAACCTGGCGTATAATACTGTCATCAGCTGCCAGATAACAGCCATGAAAAATATCACATACAGCATTGCATACAGCCTGACTGTCAGTGACCTTTATCGTGTTTGATACATCGTATTGTGAATGACGTGATTTCATTGAAGAATTAAGATTTTATCAATTACCTTGCTTGCTTAAGAGTAATCCTACAAAGGGATTGACAAAATATCTGTGAAATTAATCACACTCAGTTTAGTGATAAACGGAATTGAGAGACAATTTTATTAGTTATGTGAATTAATACTTATATTTTTGCTTTAAGTAAGTTGCTAAACGGATAATGTGCGAGCCTTATAAACAAGTTACATTAACTCTGAGTCACCTGTTTGGGTGATAGAGTGTTTTTTTATTTACTGGTATGTGTAAATACGCCGTCCCAGTTTTCTTCTGGTGGGTTAGCACGGAAAAAAGCAATTCGATCCAGATATATTTTGTAAATTAATCTGTCTGGTTCCTGTTGGCTTAGTTGAAATATAGCTTGCTCAGCATCATCCCATTTTTGTTGTCTGTATAACTTAATGGCATGGTGAAACTCTTTAATTCGTTTGCGCTCGACTTTATCAACATTTTCTACTAAATCAACAGGTTCATAAATAGTAACGGGTTTGTTTTTGCCCTTAACTCTTACAAGGTCTAACATGCGATATTCAAACTCTGGCACCTCATGTTGGGTTGATTCGTTTACGATAAAATCAACACCATAATTTTTTGTTAAGCCTTCTAAACGCGACCCCAGATTAACTGCATCTCCCAATACTGTATAATCAACGCGGAACGTAGATCCTTTGTTTCCCACATTCATTTCACCTGTATTAACACCGATGCCAATTTTAATTTCTGGCTGCCCCTTCGCCTTAAAGTTTTCATTTAATATTTTAATGGCTTTTAACATAGCCAGGCCTGCATTAAGTGCATTTCTGCCATGATGTGGATCTTTTAAGGGAGCGCCCCAGAATGCCATAATGGCATCACCCATGTACTTATCGATAGTGCCCCTGTTTTTATGGATTACTTCAGTAAGGGGGGTTAAAAAAGCGTTAATGAATGTTGTGAGTTCTTTAGGTTCCATTTTTTCTGAAATACTGGTGAAACCTCGTACATCTGTAAAAAGTACGGTCATATTTCGAATTTCACCATCCAGGTTTATTTCTTTTAAGTTACGACTCATTTCATCAACAAGATCAGGTGGAACATATTGACCGAATAAATGAGTAAGTTGACGTTTTCCACGAGATTCAACAAAGAAACCGTAAGACATGTTCATCATATATAACATCATCACCAGAATAAGTGGCGAGGCTATTGGCATTATGACCATTAACTGATTCCATGCGTAATTGTCCAGTAACAAAACAATACCGATTGCTAAAATAGCAGTAATAGTGCTCCAGGCGGGAGATAACATGGGTAAAATTATGGTAAGAATAATACCTAATAAAAAGAGTAATAAAATTTCAAAACCGATCATATATTCGGGTTTGTGTTTTATAGACTGGTCTAATATGCCCTGTATTATATTTGCGTGTACTTCCACTCCGGGATAGGCTGACTCAAGGGGGGTTGTTCGAAGATCTAGTAAGCCAGCAGCACTTGTACCGAAAATAGCAATTTTATCTTTTAGTAAATTACGAGCAATAGATTTATTTAAAATGTCTGTTGCAGAAATGTAATCGAAAGTTTTCTGTTTGCCGATATAAGGTACCATGACAGCAGAATACTCATCAACTGGAATTGCAATATCACCTACATATACCCACTCTAAAGACTTACTACCATCAACGTCATCACTCGCACCATAACCCAGTTTCAAAATATTATTTTGTAATGAAGAACGTGTTATTTCCAGGGCCAAAGAAGGATATAGCTTTCCGTTATATGATTGTAACAGGGGGACGCGTCTAAATACGCCGTCTTCATCTATAAGTGGATTGTCAAAAAAACCGCCAGAGAGAGCATTTTTTTGTAATGTATTAATGTTAGCTGTATAACCCATCGCTTCTAAAAATTCGAATGAATTTATAATATCAGGTGTGAATTGAGGTATTGAGGGCGGAAGCGTTCCTTTAGATAAATCCTTACCCAGATTATTGAAAATAACCCCCAGTACGGTATTTCGATTTGCCAGGCTTTTAGCAAGGCTTTCATCTCGATGCATAATGTTCTGGTTGTTTTTTATTATTTGTTTAAATTCATCACTATTTGAAATAGAGCTATTAGATAATTGTTCGAGGATTCGGTCACTAGGATCTTCATCTTTTTCTGCGAATAGAATATCGAAACCAAGAACATTAATATCATAATAGTCAAATAAGTTTGTAACTATGTTGCCGAGTACGTTTCGCTCCCAGGGCCATTGACCAATTTCAGCCAGACTTTTTTCATCGATATCGACAATAATAACTTTTTTTATAACATCAGAAGGAAGAGAAAGTTGAAGGCGAAAATCATAAGAAAGGTTTTCGAGGGTATCTACAAAGCGAAGTGGAATCATGCCACTGGCGTTGGCAAAGAGAATAAAAGTAATCAGTAGTCCCAGACTGTATCTAAAAAATCTCTGTCTAAACACCAATTTGCCCCTGTAATCGTTATTATACTTATCTTTAGGACAATAGCAGAGAACTACTGTGACTGCCATATTCTGAATTTAAGTTGGTGTTTTAATAATGGCTATTTCAACAAACGGATATTTCTAATAAAATACAGGCTCAAACTAAAACAGGATACTGTAATGCCAGAAACAAGCAGAATTTTACTGGGTGTAAATATAGACCATGTCGCTACGTTAAGGCAGGCAAGAGGGACTCGTTACCCGAATCCGGTGCATGCTGCTTTGCAGGCGGAGCAGGCAGGTGCAGACTCAATTACTTTGCATTTACGAGAAGATCGCCGGCACATACAGGAAAGTGATGTTTTGATGTTAAAAGACATGTTATTAACTCACATGAATCTTGAAATGGCTGTTACAGATGAAATGCTTTCTTTTGCAAGTAAAATTCAGCCCAGAGACTGCTGTCTGGTGCCAGAAAGTAGGGAAGAGTTAACAACTGAAGGCGGTCTTGATGTGGCTAATCAGGAAAGCCGTATTAAAGATGCCTGCCAGCAACTGGCTGAATCCAATATACGTGTATCATTATTTATTGATGCTGAGTTAAGCCAAATAGAAGCAGCTAAGCGGTGTGGTGCACCCATAATTGAGATTCATACGGGGCATTTTGCAGATGCTGAGAATAATAATGAAGAGCTGAAACAGCTTAAAAAAATTGTTGAAGCGGTTAATGTTGCACATGATCTAGGTTTACAGGTAAATGCTGGGCATGGCCTGCATTACCATAATGTTCAGGCAATAGCGGCAATACCTCATATTCAGGAGTTAAATATTGGGCATGCAATTATTGCCGAAGCTCTTTTTTGTGGTATACAACCAGCTGTTAGTAGTATGAAAAAACTTATGCTAGATGCAAGGATATAAATAATTATTAAGGCCTGATCTATGGGGTGTTTATTACGTGATGCTAAATCAAATAATAAACATAACCCTAAGCTTGTTGAAAATTATCCTGATAATATTCAAGTAAACTATCAATTGAAGCAATGACCCTGTCTAGTCCAGCGTCAATCTTGTCATGTTCTTTAAGGTCAATAATGTTTTCAAAATTGGCTGAGGACTCTAATAAGTCTGGAACACCGCAATACTTAGTACCTCCATGTAGTTTATGGATGTGCCTCTTTAAGTCATCGGTATTGTTTTCCTGTTTCGCGAGTAACAAATTTTCTCTATGAGTAGGAAGCTCGCTTATTAACATTGGAAATAGCTCATTAGCCAATTGTTCATTACCTCCAGCTAACTCTATACCTAATTTGGCATTAAAAATTTCATTAATTGAAGTTGTCTCATCCTTCTCATCACTACTATTAATAACATCTGTGTCAATCCAGCGAGTAAATACATCGAGTAATTGCTGTTCTGTAATAGGTTTTAATAAGATATCGTTCATACCAGAATCAAAAACCTGCAACTGCTCTTCAGGCATAGCATTTGCGGTTAAGGCAACAATAGTTGTTTGTTTGCAGGGGTTGTCAGTTTTGCGTATTTCTTTCGCGGCTGAAAAACCGTTCAGTTTTGGCATGTGTAAATCCATGAATATTAAATGGAAGTATTGACGATTAGCATATTCAATGGCTTCTTTTCCGTCTTCAGCTGTGACTACCTGAATACCCTGTATTTCTAATAATGTTTTTGCTAGTTTAAGATTTATTTTATTATCATCAACTAAAAGCACATGAATATGGGATAGTTGCGGTTTGTTGGCAGGTTTAGTGACATTTTCTGTTGTCATGCTTGTTTCTTCCATGTTAGAGCTGAATGAGTTCTGGATTATATTTTTGATTAAACTGGTTCTGGAACAACGGTATATTACTTTTTTGAATCCAGCATGTGTTAGATCCTGTGCATCATTAATATCGAAAATACTGGCTAATGTAATAAAAGGAAGCCCGGTTTGTTGAAGTGTTTTAGCCAGGTTGTTTAATAACGCAGCGTTTTTCAGGTTGCTTCTATTTATGCCGGCGACAATGCCCACAATTTCATTATTCACATCAGCGGCTATTAGTTCAGGTATTTTTTCGACTCGACTTGTTTCTATGGTTTCTATACCTAAACTATTTAATAAGGCGCGACTTGCAATTTTATGTTGATCAATAGATTCGAAAAGTATAACTTTAAATTCAGAAGCCCTTTCTATGCTATTGAAAGAAGCTTGATCTGAAGATAATGGAACTGTAAACCAGAAGCTGGATCCTTTGTTCAGGTTACTTTCAAAACCAATTTCACCATTCATTAACTCAGCAAGTTTTCGAGAAATCACTAAACCAAGTCCAGTGCCACCAAAGTTGCGGCTAATTGAGGTATCTGCTTGTGTAAAGGCGGTGAATAAACGTTGTTTACCTAATTCATCCAGCCCCATGCCGGTGTCGGTTACAGTGAAACGAATGACTTCTTCTTTGTTCGCTAAGGTTTCTATAAGAACACGTATAATAACGTGGCCACTTTGTGTGAATTTTACGGCGTTACTAATCAGGTTAATCAATATTTGACGAATACGTGAAGGATCACCACAAATATTTTCAGGCAATTGTGACGAAGGATGGTAAATTAGTTCTATGTCTTTCTGGTAAGCCATAGGTGCGAACATGGTAATAATCTCATCCATTACATCATCCAGGCTGAAATTAATACTTTCAATATTAAGTTTTCCAGATTCAATTTTTGAAAAGTCTAGAATGTCATTTATGATGGTTAATAAATTACTTGCAGAACTTCGTATTGTATTTACAAAATCAGCCTGTTCACCCGTTAATGTGGTTTTACCCAGTAATTCAGTAAAACCAATGACGCCATTCATCGGCGTGCGTATTTCATGGCTCATATTAGCCAGAAATTCAGATTTTATTTTGCTGGCAGAGAGCGCCTGATTTCTTGCCAGATCAATTTCAATATTCTGAATTTCAAGTTCTTCTAGTGTTTTCTTTAAATCAGCGGTCGTGTTGTTAACCTGGCTTAATAGTTCGGCGCGAATTACTTGCATCTCGCTGGCCATTTTATTTACGCCTTCTTCAAGTGAGCCGATTTCTCCACCACTGTCTATTCTTATGCGTGTATTTAATTCACCCTGGGCAATTTTTTTAACAGCACCTGTTAGTCGTTGAATCGGGTTAACAACACTTCGGCTGATACTGATAGCTAGAAATACAGTTATTAATAATCCAAAAAAAGTAATTAAAAATCCCTTAATTAGACTGTCCATTTGTCGAACCTGGGTTGACTGGTTATTTAATGTGACATGAACATAACCTAATATGCTTGATGGAATAGACGTTGTTGTATTGTCTACGAAAAGTTCGCCATAATCGGCAATGTTTACATCACTCCCGGTTATTTTTGCGGTATATCTAAACTCTTCTGGACTTATAAATATGGGTAGAACCGTTTCAGGCGGGTTTATTTTTCGTGTACGACTGATTAGTACTTCATTGTACTTATTGCTAATGGTGATATTGGTTATGTCATTTTCCTGTAATGTGTTGTTAATCAGGTTTTCCAGTATTTCCAGGTTGCCAGCAAATACACCATACTCACTAGCGGGTGACAGGTTGTCGGCAATGAGTTGCCCTTTGATATGCAGAGCTTCTTCAATATATGAATATCGGTTGAAGCTGAAGTAAGAAGCAAGTGCCACAGCAATTAGTAACGTTGGCAGTAATGCCAGGAACATAACTCGTTTATTTATTCCCCAGTTTCTCATTGTTGCATCTCAGCCTTCTTTATTTGTTGAATAATGGCTTTATTTGTTGCTAGTTTAATGCCTAATGATCTAGCAATATTTTTGTTCAATGCAACTGAAAAAATATCAGGGTAATACTCATTTTTTTCAAATTTATTTTTAATAAAATAACGTGTAGAAATGTTAATGATTTGTTCGCTTATCTGTTTCGGTTCTGAGTAAATGGCAGCGATTGCACCTGCTCGAACATAGGCTTGTGAAAAACCAATAATCGGAAGTCTGTTTCGATATGCTAATAATAAAACTCCCCGTATAGTGCTTTTATTGTAAACAACAGGGTCGGGAAGCGTCAGTAGTATATTGGATTTATTACTCAATGCTTTTAGTGAAGAGGTTAGTTCATCTGTGTTTTTTATTTCTTCAATGTTTATCTTAAGAGCAGTTTTAACTGAAATATCCTGTAATGATTTAGTTAAATCTTTTGTATATGGTCCAAGTAAAATACCCGCTTTTTTATTTGATCCTAAAAGTGCCGTGATTAAGTGAAATTGCCTGATTAAAGGCTGGTCAATAAGTAGACGGCTCCAGTTCTTCCTGTTTGGGTATTTTAAATTTAATGAGTTGGAAATATGTCTTGGTATCAGGGCGCTTAATATGGGGGTGTTTATATTAGCTTCTAGCAGGGCTTTAGTTGTTTGGCTGCCTATGGCAATTAACAGGGACTGTTTTCTTATCGTTAATAAATCTAATTGTTGTGGTTTAAGTATCATCTTACTAACCAGATAACCCTGCTTAGGTAGGCTAGCTTGCAGCTGATCTATGAGCTGTTGACTAAACCCCTGAGATTTTTGATAGACAATAAGTACTTTCTTATCTGTTGGTTCCGTATGGGCGGGTAAAGAGAGTACTAATAAAAGAAACCCAAATACTAATAGCTTAATAGTAGGCACATAGAACTCTAATGGTATTGGACCATTTGCACTTTTACTATCTTTGCGGCAATTTAGTAATATTCCCTGAATCATTCCGTGTAGTACTTTATTCCTGCAATTTTCTTGGGTCAGGCAATAAGCTTTCTCCAATTAAACTACTGTTAATTATTCAACTTAATTGAACTTAAAGGCAAGCTCAAAATATCCTCTTCGGTCTTGTTCACTGCCTGGAATGTTAACGCTTTGTTGAGCAGTATCGTTAAAACTGGTTTGTGTATAGTCAAAATGTGTGCCAGCAAGATTTTGAACAATCAAAGAAAAATCGATACGGCCACCGGCTGTTTTATGTGATTTGCGTATGACTAAATCGATTTTGGTGTAATCTTCTGCAGATCGGTCCCTGTGGTCTCTACTGGCATCACCCCGACTACTGGTTCGATCTAACCAGTCCATATCTTCCACATGATAAATAGTAAGGCTTGTGTTCAGGTTATTTGCCCACTGCTTCATTATCATTGCGCCAAAACTTTGTCTTGGTGTCGACTCTTCAAGTCGGCCAACAATGCGTGCCTGGTCACTAGCTGAAATGCTGGTGTTTGTTATTTCTGCTGTGATTTCGACATAAGCATAATAAGCATATAAACGTAAATCTGGTGATATTTGATAATCACTATAGGCTTCAAATCCCTGTGTATCTGTTTTTGCAGTATTGCCAAAATATGCAGCCCCCGGATTTCCAATAACATTACTGGAAACATAATTCGGGTCTGCTGGGTCATAAACTATGCCAAGCGCTGTATTCAGGTCATCTATATTTTCGCCGGGGATATTTTCTAACTGGCTAATGCCAGATATGAGTGAATTAATTTCATCTTTAAAAAATTTGAAATCTATAATAAGTTCATTGTTAAGAAAATTCATCATCCAGCCAAATTCGAAACTGGTTATTTCTTCCGAGTTTACATTTCCAGGAGAGAATATTTCAACATCTACGAGCTGATCGCTACCAATCATAGTTATGATGGGGTCATTCGCAGCAAGCGGCTGCCCGTCATTTCTTGTTAGTACTTGCTCTAATGCGACATAAGCTGATTCATCAAATATTGTGGGTGTTCGAGTCGCTTTTGAAGTCCCCAGTCTGAAAGTATGGTTATCGGTAAGGTGATGTATCAAAGCGAGTCTTGGTGCGACATCAGTGCCTGAAATATCATTGTTCTCAATCATCAGGCCAGCGTTTAATATCCAGTCGTCAGTAAAGCTGAATTCACCATGTGTGAAAACTCTATATAATAAAAGGCTGTTATCTGCATTCGAGTCGAAAACGTTATTCGCCCCAACCTTGTCGAGTCTGACACTTGTACCCGATACTAATCGAAGTGATTCAAGGGGTTGGTAGTAATAGGAAACCTCGAGATCATGGCGTTCAGACGTCAGGTCAAAGGTGTCATAAACATCAAATGAATCTAAACCCAGTGCAGATCCATCAACAGTAGCGAAAAACGATGATTCAAAACTATTGGTTGTATTGTAATAGTACTGTACAGATAAGCTCGTTTCATTTTCAAAGCTGTGTTCAAGTCGAATGTGTTGAAAAGCAGTTGAGACATCAAAATCATTGTCAATATCACCTACAAATTCAAGGACATCCCCGTAGGAGCTATCTTGAGCGCCACCCGCATAATATAGTTGTGTTGACAGGTTTACTTGATAATCAAGTCGGTAACTCAGATAGTCTGTTTCCGTAAAGTCATTTAACAGGTCGGTACCCGAATTGTTTTTAGTGCCAACAGAAACCCGGTAGTCCAGATCATCTGACTGGCCACCAAAACGGTAAAAAACATCTGCCGTATCATGTGCGCCTACAGTGCTTTTAATGTATTGCCCCTGATCTTCAGAGGCGTGTTTAGTGGTAATGCTGACGACAGCTAAAAATGCATTATTTCCGTAGGTCGATGCATTTGGTCCGCGAATTACCTCAAGGCGTTCAATATCATCTATGGTTACTACCAGGTCTGACCAGGAAACCCCGGCTAAAGTTGGCAAATAAACAGAGCGACCATCTATAACCAACTGTATACGGCTAGACTCTCTATCGCTATGCCCGTGATATGTTGCAACCGGGCTATTCCCATTTAAATAACCAACAGTAAAACCGGGTACTAGTCGAAGTATATCCGGGATGGTCTGGGCACCAGAAGCATCAATCATCTGTCGATCGATAACAGTGGTTGATACGGGAGATTCGTTTAATGGTTGAGAAAGTCTCGTGGCAGAGATAATGACCGGCATCTCATCAAGATACATGTCCTCAGAACCAAGCATGGCTAGTGTATTATTTGTGTTTTCTGCAAACAGGCTTACGGGTATTAGTAATAGGCCAAGAAAAGGTATATTTGAATTCATTTAGTATCTACAGCGGTTCACGGATTTAATTTTAGGAGGCTCCTAAATATGTGATAATGTTCTGAATTTCCTGAAGCTTTATGGTTATAAAGTTGATTCTAGCAGCTTTTGTTGTAAAAACTAATTTTGAAAGTGACTAAATGTATGCAATCTGAAGAATTTCCGACCTTAGAAGACTTTGTCGGCAATACGCCGTTGGTGCGCCTGCAACGGTTAGTGCCAAATAATAATATCGTAATGGTCAAGCTGGAAGGCAATAATCCTGCAGGATCGGTGAAAGATCGCCCGGCTATGAGCATGATTAAACTGGCTGAAGAACGGGGTGAAATTAAACCTGGTGATACCTTGATTGAAGCAACCAGTGGTAATACGGGCATTGCGCTCGCTATGGCGGCGGCAATTAAGGGTTATAAGATGATTTTGATTATGCCTGACAATATGAGTGAGGAACGTCGGGCTAGTATGAAAGCATATGGCGCTGAGTTAATCAGTGTTACACAGGAGCAGAGTATGGAAGGCGCTCGTGATTTAGCATTGCAAATGCAGGCTGAAGGTAAGGGCGTAGTACTCGATCAGTTTAATAATCAGGATAACCCTGTCGCTCATTACGAAGGTACAGGCCCTGAAATCTGGCGTGATACCAAAGGTAAGGTCACCCACTTTGTGAGTGCAATGGGTACTACGGGTACCATAATGGGAACTTCGCGTTACCTTAAAGAACAAAATTCCGAAATTAAAATTGTCGGTGTACAACCCGAAGAAGGTTCCAGGATACCGGGAATTCGTCGTTGGCCCAAAGAGTATCTACCGGGAATTTTTGATGAAAGTCGTGTGGATTTAACAATTGATATTGGGCAGCAGTTAGCAGAGGATACAACACGACGCCTGGCTGCTGAAGAAGGCATTTTTTGTGGTATTTCATCGGGTGGTGCTGTTGCGGCAGCGTTAAAGCTTTGTGAACAGGTTGAAAATGCGGTCATCGTATCTATCATCTGTGACCGTGGAGACCGTTATTTATCAACGGGTGTTTTCCCTGCTTGAAATTTAAATTCAGGTGCTAACTTATTGGCACAAAAAATGTTTAGTTCAGTTAATTTTTTAATTAACTGAAACCAGAAATTGCAAAAAGAATTAATTATATGTCTAAAAGAAGAGTCCGTAGAAAACGCCTGCCAGAAGAGCTTGTTGAAGCCACAATTGAAACCTTAAGCCCTGAAGGCAGAGGCGTAGCTCACATCGAAGGTAAGGTCGTATTTATTGATTTTGCCCTTGCTGGTGAAGTGGTCGAATTTAAATACAGTCGTGTGAGCAAAAAGTTTGATGAAGGTCGTGCAGTAAATATTTTAAAAGCTTCAGCGGACAGGGTTGAGCCTATTTGTGAACATTTTACTGTCTGCGGTGGTTGCAGTATGCAGCATCAGGATCATGAAGCGCAGATTGTCAGTAAACAGGATGCTTTGATGTTACAGTTTCAGCATCTGGGGCAAGTGCAACCGAGAAATATACTGCCGCCATTAAGGGGGCCAGTTAAGCACTATCGGCAAAAAGCTCGATTAGGTGTGAAATATGTCCATAAAAAAGACAAAGTACTGGTCGGCTTTCGTGAAAAAGGCAATTCCTTTCTGGCCGATATTTTAAATTGTCCGGTATTGCACGAATCAGTGGGTTTGCATATCACGGATTTATCTAATCTTTTAATAACAATGAAAGCAAGGCAAAGTATTCCCCAGATAGAAGTGGCGGTGGATGATACAAAAACCGCTCTGGTTTTTCGTCATCTAGAGGAATTGTGCGAAAGTGATAGAACAGCATTAATAGAATTTGCTAAAGAAAATGATTTACAAATCATGCTGCAATCCGGCGGGCCGCAAACAATAACCCCCTTATGGCCAGAAAATCCGCCAGCTTTAAGTTATACATTACAGGAACAACAGGTCACCATTGAATTTCAGGTTAATGACTTTACTCAGGTAAATAGTGAAATAAACCAGTCGATGGTGAGTAATGCGTTACAAATGTTGGAACTCGATCCACAAGATAAGGTATTAGACTTGTTTTGTGGTCTGGGTAACTTTACTCTAGCTATGGCGAGGCAATGTGCAGCCGTTACTGGGGTGGAAGGTGCTGAAAGCATGGTTGTTAAAGCCCGTGAGAATGCGCAGCGAAATAATATTGAAAATTGTGATTTTTTTGCCGCGGATTTATCTCAGGATATATCTAATGAAGTCTGGTTATGTAAGGTGGGTGTCAATCAGACGTACGATAAGATATTGCTCGATCCACCTAGATCCGGTGCCATGGAAATGCTCAAATATATTGGTAAGTTAAATGCAAAACGTATAGTTTATGTTTCATGTAACCCGGCAACACTGGCTCGTGACTCCCATGTGTTAGTTCATGATTATGGTTATACATTAGAGGATGCGGGGGTAATGGATATGTTTCCTCATACCGCTCATGTGGAATCAATCGCGTTGTTTACAAAAACGATTAAATAATTCATGAAAAAGACTTTAAAAAAATTAGAAGAAATAATTAAACTGCATGCTGCTGAGCAAATTATGCCTCGTTATAATCAGGTCGCTTATAGTTTGAAGCAAGATGGTAGTCTGGTGACAGAAGCCGACTCTGAAATGCAGAAAGCGATGATAGTTAGTTTGCAACAACATTGGCCTGAATACGTTGTATTAGGTGAGGAAATGGAAGAGGCAGAGCAGCAGGCACAGCTGGATAGTGATGCCGCGGGCCTGTGGATATTAGACCCTTTAGATGGTACCAGTAATTTTGCCAGCGGTATCCCGATTTTTTCTGTTTCAATTGCCTTAATTATAAATTCTGAAGTTGTATTGGGTTTGATTTATGATCCTAATAGAGATGAGACGTTTAGTGCAATTAAAGGTGAAGGTGCCTGGTTGAATAATCAGTCACTAAAGAGTCAAACCGAAAGAGAGTTTTTACATCAATGTACAGCACAAATTGATTTTAAACGCCTGACACCTGAGATGCGCGTTTGCCTTTCACGTGAGCATCCCTATGCCTCACAGCGCAATTTTGGCTCTGGTGCGCTAGACTGGTGCTGGTTGGCGGTAGGGCGTTGCCAGATAAATATACATGGCGGGCAAAAACTTTGGGATTATGTGGCAGGACAACTGATTTTAACTGAGGCGGGTGGTTGTGCAAAAACATTTGGTGGCGACAGTGTCTTTAAAAAAACATTAACGCCCAGATCGGTTATGGCTGCTGTGAATTTGTCTTTATTTAAGCAATTACAAAAATACCTGACTTCAATGGAATGCAGGAAATAGTCAATTTTTGAATATATTTTAAAAGTTCAAAAATGTTAACAGCTAAAGAGAAAAAATATAAAATGAAAGCATTTGTAATCAATGAAGATCAAATAAAAAATACAGTGATGCTACTAATTGGTGCTTTACTTACTGTTTTTATATTGGGTTATTATCTTGGGTCGCAGTCATCTTCTACTGTAGACATACCAAAACAGACAGATCAACACACTGTTTTAAAGAAAGATATTAAATTGCCTGAAAGCGAGGCTGTTCAAATAAATGAAGCAACTAAATCTGAATCAAAAACAGGTGAAGAGAAACGTTTACAGAAAGAAAAAGCAATAGCAGCAAAGAAAGAAGCAGAAAAAAAGGAGCAAGCTAGAAAGGAGCAAGCAAGAAAGGCCGCACTTAAAAAAGAGGCTGCTAAGAAAGAAGCGGCCAAAAAAGAGTTAGCCAGAAAACAAGCTGCAAAGAAAGAGGCAGCTAAGAAAGAGGCAGCTAAGAAAGAAGCAGCTAAGAAAGAAGCAGCTAAGAAAGAGTTGGCGAGAAAAGAAGCTGCAAAGAAAGAGGCCGCTAAAAAGGAAGATAAATCAGCACAATCGAATTCGAATGAAGTTGTTAATAATGTTAGTGAAACAGAATCAGATATAACTAAATTACAAATTCCTGTAGATTTAGACGAAGCTGATTTAGAGAAAAAAGTTTATTCAATACAAGCCGGTATGTTTGCCAGTGAAGCCAATGCGAATAGTTTTATCGATAAGCTATCAGCCAAAAAGTTTGATGCTTATGTGAGTAGTTTTATGTCTAGCTCAGGGACAACAAAATACAATGTTCGAGTTGGTCGATTTGCAGAGCGCGAACAGGCAAGGTTGTTACTCAAAGAATTCCAGAAATCATTTTCTTCACCTGCATACGTGGTAATCACTCGATAGTTTAATGTATAAATTAATCTGTTTTGATTTAGACGATACGCTTTGGCCGTGTATGCCAACTATTCAGTTTGCTGAAGAGTCACTTTACAGGTGGTTAGCTGAGTTTAAACCTGAGATTGCACAAGCATATGATATTGAGCAGTTACGTGTAAAACGAAAGCAGCTTATTCAGGAGCAACCTGAATTAATACATGATTTATCAGCTGCAAGAAAGGTTCATTTGCGGCAGCTAGCAGACGAAACAGGTGATACAGATGAGTGGGTAGACACTGCGTTTAATGTGTTTTATGAGGCGCGACAACAGGTAAATCTATATGAAGATGTGCTTCCTGTTTTATCCGAATTGAAAAAAAATTACATATTAGCTGCTTTAACAAATGGAAATGCGCATATCAGTAGAACTGGGTTGTCAGACTATTTTGATTTTCAGATTTCTGCCGCGGATGTATTAGCTTCAAAACCGGATCCTGCGATGTTTATTTCTGCGATGCATAAGGCAGGGGTGAGTCCGCAACAGACCTTACATGTGGGTGATCACCCCGTGCATGATATTCAGGGAGCCAGAAATGCCGGTATTGACTATGTCTGGCTTAGACGGTTTGCTCAAGGCTGGGATCTCAGTGAAGCAGAGCCCGAACAGCAATTTGATAACCTGAAACAGTTCCATAACTGGTTGTCCGGCTTGAAATAAACATGGATAAGGTACTTTGCTTGTTATTTTAGCTTCCCTGATATTTATGTGACTGCCATCATCATATATAATGCCTCGCTCAATTAACCCAAAATGAATCTTAATGAAGTATAAAACTGACGATTTACGTATATCCGGCTTGCAGGAAGTACTGCCACCAGAAGAGTTACACCGGGAATATCCCATAACAGATGCCGCATCAGATACAGTGCATGGTGCGCGTCAGGCTATTCATGAAATACTTCAGGCTGAAAGTGACCGTTTGCTGGTTATCGTTGGACCCTGTTCAATACATGATACTAAAGCGGGTAGAGAGTATGCTCGACTTTTAAAACCCCTGATTGATGAGTTAGCTGCAGATTTATGCATTGTGATGCGTGTTTATTTTGAAAAACCTCGTACAACTGTTGGCTGGAAAGGTTTAATTAATGATCCTCATCTGGATGACAGCTTTAATATAAATCACGGTCTTCGCCAGGCCCGAAGTTTTTTGCTGGATATTGCTGATATGGGGATACCAGCGGGTACCGAGTATCTGGATTTAATTAGCCCTCAGTATATTTCTGACCTGGTTAGCTGGGGTGCAATTGGTGCCAGAACGACTGAAAGTCAGGGGCACCGTGAACTGGCTTCTGGTTTATCCTGTCCGGTTGGTTTTAAAAACGGTACAGATGGTGGTCTAAAGGTTGCTATAGATGCAATACAGGCTGCTTCACGTCCACATGTTTTTATGTCGTTAACCAAGCAGGGGCACTCGGCTATTTTTTCCACAACGGGAAATGAAGATTGCCATATTATCTTGCGTGGTGGAAAGTCTCCTAATTATGATGCTGACAATGTAAAACTGGCGGCTCAACAGTTACAGGCAAGTGGGCAGAGTGCACATCTGATGGTTGATTGTTCTCATGCTAATAGTGAAAAAGATCATAATCGTCAGTTAGATGTATGTCGTGATGTAGCAGGGCAAATAAAGGCTGGAAATAACGATATTATGGGCGTCATGCTTGAGAGTCATTTAGTAGCTGGCCGTCAGAATGTAGAGGACAATAATAATTTAACCTACGGACAAAGCATTACTGATGCATGTATTGCATGGGATGAAACCGAAGTATTATTAAGAGAGTTAGCAGAAGCTGTTAGAGCCAGAAGAAAGGCTTAGCCCATCGGCCTTAGGATTAATGCTGAAAGTAGATATCTGACTTTTTATTCGTCAATTGAGCGGTTATGACAGCTCATGTTTCCACAGTCTTTAGTACAGCTAACCTGTTGATTTATAATTATTTTTTGAAGCTGGTCATGGCTAACCGTTTTCACAGAACGACCCGTCTTTGAGTCAAGTAAACGTAAACTAAGGTTAGGGCAGTCAAGTAATGTCTCTAGCAGATCATTCATATTGTACTCTTCAGTGTTATTCTAAATGAGAATTATACTCATTTAGGGTTTTTAAGCAATTAAATTTATCGGTTTCTCATCTAACCAGGCGTGTATTGTATCGATAATCTGCTCAGCAATTTTTTGTGCATTTTCAGGCGTATCTCCGGTTAAACCAGGAATATTGCAAACGGGAATCCCGCGTTTTTTTGCAGCCGCTAAATCAATATGGTCGCTTTTATCACCCGCAGCGATTAATAATTTCAGCTTAAATGTTTCTTTAATTACTTTTGCATTAATCGGCGTATTGGTGCTTACAATAATATCTGCGCGCCAGCAGCGATCATCAACACCATCTTCTGTTAAGTCGACATACTCCAACCAGGCAAATTTTGGCAGGTTAACGGGAGGGAATTCAGGCATGCCTGAAAGCTGCCCACTGTCGACTAATACTATATTCATTAAAATCACTTTATATATAAATTTGCAGATTGTATGATGGCATAACTTAAATACCTTTGAACAATTAATAATTTTATGACCATCATATTAAAATCCGACAAACTAAATCAGGTTTGTTATGACATTCGTGGCCCTGTCTTACAGGAAGCTAAACGCCTTGAAGAAGAAGGCCACAGCATAACCAAATTAAATATTGGTAATCCCGCTCCTTTTGGCCTGTGTGCCCCAGATGAAATTATTCAGGATGTAATGCGTAACCTGGTTAATTGTCAGGGCTATTCAGATTCTAAAGGTGTGTATTACGCCCGCAAGGCAGTAATGCAATATTGTCAGGAGAAAGGTTTTCCTGATGATGTAGATGTAGATGATATCTTTATCGGTAATGGTGTTAGTGAACTAATAGTAATGTCGATGCAGGCATTGTTGAATAATGATGATGAGATGTTAATTCCTGCGCCGGACTATCCATTATGGACAGCGGCAGTAAGCCTGTCTGGCGGTAAGCCAGTGCATTATATGTGTGATGAAGAAAACGAATGGCAACCGGATATTGCTGATATAGAAAGCAAAATCACATCTAAAACTCGTGGCATAGTGGTTATTAACCCAAATAATCCAACCGGTGCGGTATATACAAAACAAACACTGCTCGCATTACTAGAAATTGCCCGTAAACATGACCTGGTCGTGTTTGCAGATGAGATATACGACAAAATAATTTATGACGATGCGGTGCACATTGCTTTGGCCTCACTAGCTGATGATTTATTAATGATCAGTTTTAATGGGTTATCAAAAGCTTATAGAATTGCGGGCTTTCGTGCTGGATGGATGGTTATAAGTGGTGCAAAAGATCATGCCCGTGATTTTATTGAAGGAATGGAGTTACTGGCATCGATGCGTTTATGTTCAAATGTGCCGGGGCAGCATGCAATTCAAACCTCACTGGGCGGTTATCAAAGTATTAATGATCTGGTTAAACCCGGCGGTCGTTTATATGAACAGATGGATTACAGCTGGAAGATGTTAAACCAGCTGGAAGGTGTGAGCTGTGTAAGGCCAAAAGGTGCGTTGTACTTATTCGCCAAACTCGATCCTGAAATTTACAGAATTGAAGATGATAAAAAATTTGTTTTACAGTTATTACAGCAGGAAAAAATTCTGTTAGTGCAGGGGTCAGCGTTTAACTGGCCTAAAACTGATCATTTTAGATTAGTCTTTTTATCACGCCGTGAAGATATGGATGGGGTAATGGAAAAGATGGATAGATTTTTGAAGCATTATCGGGAAAATAATTAGGTTTTTAAAAATACACTCAGGCTTCTTCCTGAGTGTGGCATAACATTTCCACTCATTATCTAAGACTGTAAAGCATATATCCTTATATGTCGTTTAGTTTTACATGATAGGCGCAAGCTTTATTCAAAGCCTCTATATTATTCAATAAATTCAACGGGTTAGTTAAATGGCTTAATAATTGCTTATTTAAACTCCAGACTTGTTTGTATAAATTTTAGTGAAAGAATAAAAAAATGAAAATGGAAATGAAAATAAAATATTTTTTAAGGCGTTCTACGGCCGTAATTCTACCTTCAGTTTTAGTGTTTTTAGCAGGCTGTAGTAATGACACCGCTTCCCCGGGTGTAGGACAGAGTACTACAACGTCCTCATATAAATTTACCACTACAACGCCTTCAAATTTTGTTGCATTTGAATCTGGTCAGGTTCGTCCACTTGCATTATCTGTCGATGGTAAGAAATTATTTGCCCTGAACACACCGGATAATCGTCTGGAAATTTTTAAGGTAACTGAAACATCTCTAGTACATCAGTTTTCTGTTCCCGTTGGTATGGAGCCAGTAGCTGTAGCTGCTCGAAGTAACGGTGAAGTCTGGGTTGTTAATCATCTATCAGATTCAGTAAGTGTCGTTGATACAAATATAAATCCACCACGAGTGATTAAAACTTTGTTAGTGGGTGACGAACCAAGAGATATTGTATTTGCAGGAACAGGTTTAAACCGAGCATTTATTAGCACAGCTCATCGAGGCCAGAATAGCCCATATAGCCCAACCCTTATGCCTAATGATCCAGGTGAAGTTACAGCTGCAGGTATAGGTCGAGCAGATGTATGGGTATTTGATGTAAATAATACGGGCTCCAGTTTTGGTGGAACAGCTACCACAGTGCAAACTTATTTTACTGATACACCGCGTGCGCTTGCTGTTTCTGGAACCGGTAGCAGTAGTACAGTTTACCTGGCTGGGTTTCATACAGGAAATCAAACCACAACAGTTCATGATGGAGCTGTATGTGATGGAGGTGTAACGGCTGCTCCCTGCGTACCAGGCGCAGGTCCAGATGTAGCGCCGGGTGGTTCGCCTGCTCCTAATTCAGATAAAAATAGTAATCTAGCACCTGAAGTTGGTTTAATAGTTAAACTAAATAATGGTGTATGGCGCGATGAATTAAATCGCGACTGGAGTGCTCAGGTAAAGTTTAACTTGCCTGATTCTGATGTGTTTTCTATAAATGCAGATACTTTAATGGTTAATGCAGCTTATTCAGGTGTTGGGACGGTGTTATTCAATATGATAGCTCACCCTGTTACTGGCAAAGTTTATGTAACAAATACAGATGCAAATAATGCGGTAAGATTTGAGGGTACACGCCCACCGGGTTCAACAACCAGCACTGTGGTTGGCAACTTGCATAAAGCCAGAGTTACGGTTATTGACCCTTCGAATAATTCTGTACAAGCAAGACATTTAAATAAACACATCAACTATAACCTTAACCCGGCACCTGCTGGTGTGAAAGATAATAGTTTGGCTACACCCAATGCGATGGAAATAAGTTCAGATGGTAATACTCTTTATGTTGCAGCATTTGGTTCATCAAAAGTAGGAGTATTTAATACACAGGCACTAGAAGATAATAGTTTTGTACCTAGCTCATCAAATCATATAAATATTAGTGGGGGTGGCCCAAGCGGGCTACTCCTTAATGAATCACGAAATCAGTTATATGTATTCACCCGTTTTGATAATTCAGTTTCTGTCATTGATACAACGAATAATACAGAAACCAGGCATTATAATTTACCTAACCCGGAACCAGTTTCGATAATCAATGGCAGACCATTTTTATACGATGCAAATTTAACATCTAGCAATGGTGAAGCATCCTGCTCAAGTTGTCATATATTTGCCGATTTCGACAGTCTGGCCTGGGATCTGGGTGACCCAGAAGGTGATATAAAGCCTAATTTAAATAATCCGGGACCATTCGGTGGTACAGCTCAGGCTTACCATCCTATGAAAGGCCCAATGACAACACAATCATTGAGGGGCATGAGCAATCAAGGTCCAATGCATTGGCGTGGTGATCGTACTGCCGCAGATTCTGGTGGTGATGCGATGGATGAAGTTGGGGCGTTTAAGGAGTTTAATGTAGCTTTTGCTGGTTTAGTTGGGCGTTCGGGGCCATTGCCCACTTCTCAGATGGATGCATTCACAAACTTTATATTACAGGTAAATTACCCGCCTAACCCTAATCGCCCGCTTGATAATTCAAAAACACCCAGGCAGCAGGCCGGTTCTGATTTTTTCTTTACAGCCTCGTCAACAGTCGGTTTCACTTGTGATGCTTGTCACACGGTGGATCCAGCGTTGGGATTCTTTGGTACTAGCGGACTAATGAGTTTTGAGGCAGGAACTCAGGAGTTTAAAATACCCCATTTGAGAAATATGTATCAAAAAGTAGGAATGTTCGGTTTTCCAGAAACCGACTCTATTTTTTCTAATAGTGGGACCAGTCATATGAATAACCAAATCAGAGGATTTGGTTTTATACATGACGGCTCTGTTGATACATTGAGTAATTTTCATAATGCCGTTTTATTTGCTACTAGCCCTGCTGATAACCAGAATCTTGAGCAATTTATGCATGCAATGGATAGCAATATGGCGCCTGTTATTGGACAGCAGATTACATTAAACAGTAGTAACAACCCTCTTGTGTTAGCACGTATACAATTAATGACATCACAAATGGATGCGGGAAATAATAGTGTAATTGTAAAAGGACTTATTGCAAATACTCAACGCGGCTGGATCAGACTGGCTGATGGAACATATCAAAGTGATGATGCATTTATTGATCCGATCTCTGAAACACAATTATTGCAGTTAGCTGCAACGACTGGTCAGGAGCTAACCTTTACTGCAGTGCCGGTAGGTTCTGAAATTCGTATGGGCGTTGACAGGGATAATGATTTTATTTTAGATCAAAATGATAACTGCCCTGATGTTTCTAACAATAATCAGGCTGATGCTGATAATGACGGAGTAGGGGATGTATGTCCGCTTTTCTGTCAGGGTGATTTTGATAATGATGGTGATGTTGACACTGCTGACATTGCGATACTAGGTGCTGACTTTGGTAGAACAAATTGCTCGACAGGTGCAGCATGTGAAGCAGATTTTGATCTGGATAATGATGTGGATACTGCGGATACAGCGGTTTTTTCAGCGGAATTTGGGCGTACTAATTGCCCGATTAATTAGTCTAAGAGAAACAATAAAATGAAATTAAAAATAATTATTATAACGTTAGGTTTATTTTTTCAATCAGTAGTACAGGCCGCTCCCATAGTTTATTTTGATTTTGACGGCGATGGATTGCAGGATAGCAGCACTTCTGTTGTATTGGGTAGCTCATTTACTGCTAGTTTATATGTGACAAATGTTGATGCTGTAGAAGGCGGGTTGCTTGGTTGGGGGTCTGAAGTTAATTTTAATAATACGTTAATATCGGCAAACTCATACAGTTTAGATGGTCAGTGGTTTTTACCGGGTGTTGAAAACAATATTAATAATGCGGGCAGTAGTGTAGAGCTTTTTGCTGCAAGGTTAAGTGGCCTTACGGGTACTATTAAACTGGCGGACATTAATTTTGATACTCTAAGTATTGGTTCTTCACAGTTAACAATGTCAGAGCTGTTTAGTGCTAATTTGAGTTTTACCGGTTTTGGTGGGGCGAGTGGTCATGATTATGATGCAAATATTCTGTTTAGTAATGCGGACGCCACAATAAATGTGTCGGCTGTACCATTACCTCCTGCAATATTATTGTTTGTGTCGGGTTTAATTGGCTTGAGTGGAATTAAAAAATTAAGACGTTAAATGTATTAGAATAATATAACCAGAAGGGTGCTCTATAAAGAGTAGCCCGGTTTACACTAAGGGTGTCCGGGTTACCTCACATATCGTTATAATCACGTTTGTCTTTCATCGTTTAAGAGAAAGAAATCTGCATCTGAATCTGCATAGTTAATTTTCCAGTTTTCTTTTTTCATTAATGCGGTTTCAAATTCGGGTTTATTACTAAATACCACGAACCTGTCTCCTTCAGGGTGATGAAAAAAATACCGACTTTTTAAGATGTACTGAATGTCCTCATCAAGGCCATTGTAAATAATAGTGCAAGCTTTCTTCTGTATTGAAAGTTCAATGATGTAGTCAATAATAGCCGGAAGATCAGTTTTATTCGCATGAACTTCAGAAATTATAATAATATCTGTACCATTAATTAGTGCTCTTTTAATAGAAAAAAATGCTTGAGGAATATTATTATCAATTAGTTCATAACTCTCATAATTGTTATTTCCAGGAAAATCTATAAAGCGCCAGTTAAGGTATTCTTTTGTTTTTCGTGAGCTGATAACATTTTCATTAAGTGTACTGTCTACAATTTTTTCATGATCTTTAGTAAAGTGTGATAATTTTTTAAACGTGTATTTCCTCGATAAACATTTCCTATAAATATTTGATAAATTAGATATAAGTAAAGCTATAATATATTTTAAACTTGTTGAAAAATTAGCTTTTACGGTTCTTTTTTTCAGGCATGACATATCCAGAGGTTTTATAAATGTTTCAGTTCTACCAAGATCTAGCCAGCCTTGACGAATAAACATTTTATACGCTTCATCTGATACACCAACACCAATAAGCACATCATATTTTTCCATTAATGCTCCAATCATAGCAACACCCAGTCCTTTCATTTTCCATTCCGGACGTATTCTTAAATCTATCGCATATGCTGCATTAATCAGTTCCCCATTTAGAAACAGTTCAGTGCCAATAGCACTTTGTTGACCTACAACCTGATTGTCCTGTAAACAATAATAACGATCATTTGATGGGTTATTGTTATACATCCAGTTATTAAAATTAATATCCTGTTGATATGTATTCTCACCAAATTCTGTTTTTTGAAAATCCTGTAGTGGATTTATATGTTTTGCAGGCGTATCGTTATAAAACGTCTTTTTAAAAGACTGATAAAATTTATTAATTATTGCGCGTTGCCTGTTCATGCTTTATCTCATTTTTACCAATTAAGATGAGTTATATCGGAATAATATTGCCTTCTATTAACTGAGGCTCCAGATGTAAGTATTGTGTTGTTTTCCGCTTTGCTAATATGTCTTTATAAATGAAACTGGCTTGATCACCAGATATGTCGAGTTTTTTAGATAGTTCATCACTTGTTTTACCGTGGTTTATATACCATATGGCTATATCCATCTTTGCATAGGGCAAGGCAAAATAAAATTCATCCTGGCCCTGCTCAAGACTATAGGTATCAGTTGTGGGAGTAGTATTACATATTTCATCGGGTAGGCCTAAATGTTTAGCCATGGCATAAACCTGAGATTTATAAAGATGAGAAATCGGTTTTATATCAGCGGCACCATCACCATTTTTTACAAAAAAACCCTGATCATATTCCAGTCTATTAGGTGTTCCAATAACTGCGTAATTTAGTCTATCAGCATGAAAATATTCAAGTGCTTTTCTAATACGTTGTTTATGATTGGTCGCAGCAACAATAGTTAAATATGATTTTAGCGGTAGCATTTCTTCAAAGCGATCACCATGTGGGTTTTCAACTACAAGATTGTAATGATTTATCTGACCATTCAGTCCACCAACAATAACAATCTTGTTTTTCCACTCATGGGTGTATTCAGGAAAAACCTGTCTTATAGCATCATCACGCCATTGATAACAGCCAATAGCTTCGAGTGTAGGTGCGATGTTATTTACGGTGTGCTCGATATCAAGATGGTTTGCAAGTAAAGAGCCTAAATCTCCGCTGCTTGATGATGAGTCTGTTTCAGGCATAAGTAAGCCAAATACTTTTTTCTTGCCCAGTGCTTTAACAGCCAGTGCGGCACAAACAGAGCTATCAATTCCACCTGACATAGCAATTACAAAGCCACGTCTATGTAAGTTTTTACTTAGAATTTCACGCATTTTTTGTGTGATTTTTTCAACTTCTAAATTAAAGTCGATATTTAGTACCGGATCAACACCATATGTATTATCTGTCATTATTTTCTCCATTTCTAAATTAACTGATGTCTTTTAAGTTTTCCGCTGGCTGTTTTAGGCAGCTGGCTAATCCACTTTATCTCTCTTGGAATTTTGTGAGCTGGCAGGTATTCGTTACAGTGTTTTTTCAGACAAAACTGATTTTCTCTTGATTCATCACCAACAACGAAGGCGCGTAGTTTCTGGCCCAATATTTCATCATCAACACCGATAACAGCGCTTTCATTTACAAAGTCAAGTTTGTTAATTACTTCTTCAAGCTCAAGTGGGTTTATGCGATGCGCACCAACTTTAATCATGTCATTATTGCGACCTTCCAGAAATAAGAAACCATCTTCATCAATATGACCAATGTCACCCGTTCTTAACCAGCCATTGATCACTGTTTTTTGAGTAGCATTCGGATTATTCCAGTACTCTTTCATAATGTTGTCACCTTCTACATATACTTCACCGTTCTGATTATGCTTAAGTGAGTTTCCATATTGGTCTCGAATCTCAATTTTGACACTATTTAATGGAATACCAACTGATCCCATTTTTTTATCTAAATATTCTGGGGGTAACCAGCTAATGCGAGCTGATGCTTCAGTTTGACCATACATAATATATAATTTGGTACGAGGATTAAGTGTATTTAGTAATTTATGTATAAGGGATTTGCTCATGGGGCCTCCTGCCTGTGTAATGTATCTTAATGCAGGAGGGTTATCTGGCCAGTCGGATCGATTTAGAAATAAACTGTAAGTTGAAGGAACACCAGAGAAGCCTGTGGCTTTAGAGTCTCTTATTTTATCGACAATATCTTGAGGAAATGCCATTGATCCGTTAAGTATAATTTTTGCACCCACAGACAGGTGAGTATGTAATACTGAATTACCATAACTATAATGAAATGGTAGTACATTAAATACACTGTCATTATTAGTTAATTCAAGATAATCTGTTATGTCATGGGTATTTCGTAGCAGGTTATGATGGCTTAATAAAACACCTTTTGGGTCGCCTGTGGTACCCGATGTGAATATTATCTGTGCAGCAGTTGCCTTTTTTATGTTTAAACTCATGGTAATTGGCTTGCTGTTTAATGCATCCTGCCAACTGTAAGTACCTTGAATGTTTGCTTCACTAAGTTGTAATATATTAATATCTATATGGTTGAGTGAGTTGATCTTTTGTATATCAGCTTGCTCCAGTATTAAAAGCTTTGCCTGACATAGATTAATTGATTTTTCTATTTCATGTGTTTTAGATTGTGGATTAAGTGCGACAACAATCGCTCCGATTTGCCATATTGCATAAAAAGCGATTACATAGTTAATTGAATTATCAATTACCAGTACAACTCGATCACCTTGTTTTACTCCCTGTTCCTGATAAAACCCTGCAAGTCTCTCTATACTTGATTTTAATTCCTTATAAGTTATTTCATTCATATCATTTTGAATGGCTATATGATCACCATAAGAGCCACATATGTTATGAAATTGTTCTATAAGGGTTGGTTTAATCATTTTTAATTTATACCCCTTAATTCGTCTTTTTGTCAATAAAAGCAATGAGGTTGTTAATAGAATCCAAATTGGCTGGAATCATTTCATCAGGTGCAACTTTAATTGACATTTCTTCATCCAGGTAATAAATCATTTCCAGTATCCCCATTGAATCCAATATTCCAGTATCTAAAAATGAATCAGAATTATTTAATTTTTTCTGATCGTCAGTAAATAAATAGTTCTCTAAAATAAAGGTTCTCAATAGGTCTTCTGTGTTATTTTCATCTTCGTTCATTTTGACTCCTGATTTAGTTATATAAATTGATCTATTAGTACCTGTGTAGATAAAATTCCTATTAAAGCCTGTGAATCAGGAATTGACAGTTTACGTCCTGAATCTGCTTTCTTTAATAAGAAGGAAACTTTCTTTCCATCAAACAGACCATTTTTAGTAAGTTCATCTACAGATAAATGATGACGAAGTTCTTCGCCGAGATATTCCCCCGTCATTGCTTGCAAGTCAGGTGCTCTATAAGGTTGTTTATGACGGTTAATTATCTCTTTTGGTAAATATTGTTTCATTGCTTCTTTCAGTAAATATTTTTCATTTAAACCTTTCATTTTAAGCTTAGGTGGAATGCGATTAGAAAACTCAATCACTCTATGGTCTAAAAAAGGGAATCGTCCTTCAACAGAATTTTTAGAAAGCATTCTGTCTCCCTGAGATGATAATAAGTATCCACCCATTAGCGACTTTGACTCAATATATTGACTGCGATTAAAACGGTGCATGTTTTTAAGTTTTTCAGGTAATGAATGCAGCATACTATTCATTGCCTGGCCATTTAATTCTTCATTTAATTCGCTTGAATAAAATTGTTTTGCTTTTGCTGTGGTGCTCCATCGGGGCAAATGAGAAAAGCAAATATTGTCTGGATCATCAAGGGATTCTCCAAAAAATTTCTTAAGGTAAGTTGCCTGATTACTGTCTGGCAAGTTTAAATAGGGATATAACTTTTTTAATAGTAAAGGTCTAAACGATGACTGCGGATTTACTGACCAGAAGTGCCTTACTTTTGCTTCTTTAAAAATATCATAACCACCCAGAACTTCATCAGCCCCTTCACCAGTAAGTACAACCTTATATTTATTTTCATGTACTAATGATGATAATAAACCCATAGGTACAGGCGCTGTTCTTAGTATGGGTGTTTCAGTATGGAATATTGTTTGCATGAAATTTTTTGCAATATCCTCTGTTTTAACCATTAAATGACTATGCTCTGAATTTAGATGTTCTATTAATTTGCTTTGATATGATTTTTCATCAAACTCTAACTGACTGAAATTCAGTGAAAATGTTCTCAATGGTACATTTCCATAATGATGTATCATTGCTACCAGTACTGATGAATCCAGTCCACCAGAAAGGTAGGCGCCAACAGGCACATCTGCACGTAAACGAATTTTAGTAGAATCAATGAGTAAATCATGCAGTTCTTCCGCTAGTTGCTCTTCGGAATTATTAGAGAAGTTATCTTTATTGAAATCCCAGTCCCAATAGACATGTTTTTTGAGTGTGTTATTCTCAAATATTATTAATTGCCCAGGTGAGACCTCATATATATTTTTGAAAAATGTGTTGGGACTAACTGGTGCCCAGAATGTAAATATCTGATCCAGTGTTTCTTTATTTACTTCCAGTCCATTAGTTAATGCGGGTTTTAATGCTTTTATTTCGCTTGCAAAAATAAGCCTGTTATCTTCAAAAGTGTAATAAAGGGGACATATACCGACACGGTCTCTTATCAGTATAAATTTTTTGTTGTTATCATCCCATAAGCCTATAGCAAACTGACCATTTAACAGTTGTACGAAATCAAGGCCATATTCCTGATATAGATGAATTATGACTTCGGTATCTGAATGAGTTAAAAATATATGACCTTTCTTTATTAATTCTTCACGTAATTCAATGTAATTGAAAATTTCACCATTAAATACAATTGAGATATCACCCATTGAACTATGCATGGGTTGATGCCCATTTGAAATATCAATAATACTCAAACGACGGTGTGCTAACCCAATGTTGTCTTTGCAGTATATTCCCTCATCATCAGGCCCGCGATGACGTAGTGCATCAGCCATTTTTTTAAGCACAGTCTTAGTTATGGGCTTAGCCACCTGATTTGAACTTTGAACAACACCCGCAATACCACACATTCTTATTATCCCTAAAATAACAATTTGTTATTATCAGTTCTCTACTGAAATAGAGTTCAGACAAATTATATATTCCCTGATTAAAATTTAATATGTTTTTGCATATGTATATTTGATAATTATCAATCGCTGTATGAAAACCTTTGTTTAAGGCTTATAAACAGCAGGTAAACTGGAAAATATAGTGCATTTTAATTGGTTTTAGCTATTTTGATAGAATTACGGGGAGGGGGCGGTCTAGATATTCAGGTCTGATGTCTCCATAAAATCATTTAATGTATCGAAGTCTGTAATAATAGAGGAGGTGTTAAGGTTTATCTTCTGTAATTGAGAAGGCGTTTTATTAATAATGCTAATTGCACCTTCTTTATGATTTAGATTAAGCAGCTCATTTCGATATAGCTGACTAAACCCAACGGGATGACCTGGTTTGTTCTGATAATACGGTCTTACAATAGGCTTATTGTGTAGTATGTTCTCAATAATTATCGATATGATGTCAGAATTGATGTACGGCATATCTGCTAATGTAAAAATCCAGCCATCTGAATGTATGCTGCTTTTTACGCCATTACTAATACTTGCACCGATGCCCTGATTGCTTTCTGGTGAGATGCAAATTTCTAATCCTTCGTGCTGTAAAAGTGAAGCTAACTCTTTATCTTCAGGGCGCACAACAGCTATGACTTTTTCCAGAGCGGCAGTTAAGTTACGTGCTGAAGCTACCGCTAAAGGTGTACCATCTGCTAGTGGATGGAGTAATTTATTGTCTTTACCAAAACGCTGACTACTGCCGGCTGCTAGCAGGACACCTGTAACTGAATGATTTGTTGCAGGGGTACTCATTTAATATTTTTCAATATTTGATTACGTTGTGAAATGACTTCGGCGAGGATTGAAATGGCTATTTCGGCAGGAGTTTTACTGCCAATATTTAAACCGATCGGAGCATGCAGTTGTTTGAGTTGAAGTTTGGATATGCCGAGTGTTTTTAGCCGTTCAATACGTGACTGAGTTGTTTTTAGAGAGCCTAGAGCGCCAATATAAAATGCGTTGGAGTCGAGTGCTTCAAGTAATGCCATATCATCTAGTTTTGGGTCATGGGTGAGAGTGATGACTGCACATTTGGGGTCTATTGCCATGCTTCGAGTTATATCATCTGGCATTTCATTGCTGAGGATTGAATGTGTATGTTTCCACGAGTTGGCATATTCTTTTCTTGGCTCACAAATGGTGATCTGGAAATTCAGGCTTGAGGCTATTTCAGTTACCCGAAGTGACAGTTCACCCGCTCCAATGATTAATAATTTCCACTGTGCTCCAAAGGCCTGAGTTAACAGGTTTCCCTCAATACCTGTCTCTTGAAATACCGTTGTGTAATCAAGTTTCATATCACCTGATTGAATATCAAGTTTTCGATAGATCATCTCACCTTGAAGTATTGCATTAAGTATTATTTCGAGTGATTTTATATGTGACTGGTTTAAGGGTTCGATAAGTAGTTCAATACTGCCTTCACAGGGAAGTTGAAAACGACGATTTTGCTCTTGAGTACCGCCGTATTGAAGTATTACTGGAAATTTAAGATTATTATACTGGAGGTTTACGCGTTTTATTAAATCTTCCTCAATACAACCAGATGAAACTGAGCCCGATAACTGTCCGTTTTTACAAATAGTCATAATAGAACCGACAGGACGAGGTGCAGAGCCCCAGGTTTTAATGACCGTGATTAGGAAAACCTGTTCATTGGCATCGAGACATTGTTTTGCATTAAGCAGAATGTCTGTATCAGTTGCCTGCATATTTATTTTTAAATTAACTCATCAGATTGTATTGGTAACTTACGAATACGTTTACCGGTTGCTGCATAAACCGCATTTGTTACAGCAGCAGCAATCGGAGGAACGGGAGGCTCGCCCACACCACCTGGTGCTTCATTGCTGGAAATAATATGGGTTTCGATAATGGGCATTTCATGCATTTTTAACAACTGAAAATTATTCAGGTTGCTTTGAGCTACTCGCCCATTTTTAATTGTGATAGCGCTTTTGAGACAGGCTGTTAGACCAAATACAATGCCTCCTTCCATTTGTGCTTTAATCGTATCAGGGTTAATAACCATGCCGCAATCAATGACACAAACAACTCGGTGTACTTTAACTTTACCTAGTTTGTTTACTGAAATTTCGGCTACCTGAGCCACGTAGCTGCCATAACAATTATGCAGTGCAATACCTTGAAAATGACCTTCTGGCAGTGGCTTGCCCCAGGCAGATTTTTCTGCGGCTTTGTCGAGTACTGCTTTATGGCGAGGTGCATTGGTTAGTAATTGTGCCCTATATTCATAAGGGTCTTCAGAAGCTGCATTTGCAAGCTCATCAATAAATGACTCAAGTATAAAACCATTGTGAGAATCGCCTACAGAGCGCCATGGACCGGTTGGTATCGGATGTTCCTGCTGAATATACTGTAAAGAAAAGTGATCTATAGCATAAGCAGAGTTAGCGGCACCACCAGTAGATTTTCCTTTGGATGAGCCTACAACAAGGTGTTTCCATGCAACAGGTTTACCTGCTTTGTTGAGTCCCGCTTCGAGTTTGTGTGAAGTGGCGGGGCGATAGTAATCATGTTGTATATCTTCTTCCCTGGACCAGATTAGTTTTATAGGTTTGCCTGTAATTTTTGAAATTTTCACAGCTTCTGCAACATAGTCCTGTTGTAATCTTCGCCCAAAGCCTCCACCAAGAAACGTGGTGTGAATATGTATATTGTTAGACGGCTCAGCGCCTAGTTTCTGTTTCACTTTTTCGGTTAGTTTTTCTGTTTTTGAATATAAAACATCGCTTGCTGTTTCTTTAGCTCGATCCGGTGATTGGGTAGGAGCCCATACTTCGCAAATATCATCATGTACATGGGCAACACAGTTCATGGGTTCCATTGTTGCATGCGCCTGAAATGGTGACTGATATGTTGCAGTAATGATTTTCTCAGCACTGGATAATGCTTTATCTATATCACCTCGTTCATGAATAATATCAGCGGGATTTTGCATGGCAGTATTTTGCATCTGGAAAATACGTTCACTAGTTAATTCATTGTGCGTTTTATTTTGCCAGTTTATCTTGAGTAAATCCTGTGCTTTTTTTACCGCCCAGTAATGATTACCAACTATAACAATACTGTTATCAATTTGAAAAATACTTTCTACACCCGATATTTTTTTTGCATCGTTGCTGTCAAAGCTAATGAGTTTACCGGAAAAAAATGGGCAATGAGTAATCGTGGCAATTAACATTCCAGGTAGAGAAACATCGCAACCAAAAATTGTACGGCCTTTAATCATGTCTGGTGCATTTAATAAAGGTGTAGATTTTCCGATGATTTTAAAATCTTCAGGGTCTTTTAATATACTTGTTTGTGGGATATCTAGTTGAGCGGCAGCTTCAGCCAGTTCACCATAACTTAATTTTTTGTCGTTTAGTTTGTTGGTTATATATCCGAGTTCTGTCAGGCATTGAGCTTCAGGTATTTTCCAGTTTAATGCAGCGGCAGAAATTAACATGCTACGCGCGGCTGAACCAGCTTCTCGTAAGGGTTGCCATGCATTACGTACACTGGTACTACCGCCGGTCACCTGATACCCAAATGCGGGATCAACCGGTGCTCTTTCTACCTGTATACTTGACCAGTCTGCATCAAGTTCTTCTGCAATTAGCATGGGTAATGAGGTCATGATGCCCTGACCCATTTCAGATTCTGCAACAGTGATGGTAATCGTATTATCTGTGGAAATTTTTAACCAGGCATTTGGCTTAAATGCATTATCCAGTTTGTTTTCGTTAGTGGTATGCGTATTGCAACTTTGAAGGTTGAAACCGATTACCAGTCCTGACCCAATGCCTAAGCTCAGCTTAAAAAAATCTCGCCTGTTAATTTTAGACATTATCTTTCTCACTCAATTTATCATCTGCATAATAAGTCGCGGCAAGATGAATAGCTCGTCTAATACGTTGATAAGTTCCACAACGACAGAGGTTGCCTGACATGGCGTTATCAATATCTTCATCAGTTGGTTCTGGGTTTTCTGCAAGCAGGGCTGCGGCGGCCATTATCTGACCCGGCTGACAGTAACCACACTGGGTAACCTGTTCTGCAATCCAGGCTTTTTCAAGCGGGTGAGGTTTATCTGAAGTTAGGCCTTCAATGGTGGTGATTTTACTGTTACCGATAGAAGATATGGGGGTAATACATGAAAGAGCCGCTTCGCCATCGATATGTACCGTGCAGGAGCCACATTCTCCAATACCACAACTATATTTTGTTCCGGTAAGACTAAGAAGGTCACGTAACACCCATAGTAGAGGCATGTCGTCAGGTGCATCTACTTTGTGTTTTTGGCCATTAATGGTTAAGTGATACATGGCAGTTTCTCATTGATATTCCACTTACATTAGAGTTAACAGTTTAGACGCTGAGGCACAGAGTTATTCGATGTTAAATGAGATATGTGCTCCATGTCAAAATAGCTTTAGATCATTTCAATAAAAACAAAATCTCCTGACTTGCAGGGTTTTAATAATGTGACATCGGTAACAGCATGTGCCCAGATATTGGTTTTTGCAGCTAAACGAATTTCATCTCCCTGAGATGCGGCTGTTTTTCCAAATCCAATTGCAATACTGTTGCCTTCAGTCCAGAAAGATATCTCACCGGCTTTGACTACGTCTTTTGCATCATCTTCAAGTTCTGCCATTACGGGTGTTTCAAAAAACACCTCTCCAGCCAATGCTGAGGCCTTACTACCAAACGGAAGCGCGTCTTTAATGTTTTTAGCGGTGGGTGTGTCGAGAAGTTTAGCTTCTATTTTAACTTTACCGACGGATATTAGAATTTTGTCACTCATAATTAACTCTATATTGAATTTAACTCTATATGGGGGAGCTGACCTGGCAAAACAGGCGCAGTCAAGTTTGTAATGTAATTATACCAGACTATGGCTGTAGGCGGGTTATTAGCCACTTACCTGAATCATCCTTTGTATAGGTAAAACGATCATGTAACCTGTTTTCACGGCCCTGCCAAAATTCAAATGACTCCGGCAGTAATCGATATCCGCCCCAGCTTTCAGGTCTGGTTACAGTATTATTACCGGTTTTTTTAAGCTGTTCTAATTTGTCTTCCAGTTGTTTTCGTGAATCAACTGGTTGGCTCTGGTTAGAAGCGGCTGCACTAAACTGGCTTTCCAGTGGGCGAGAGTGAAAATATTCTTCTGCATCTTTAGTGCTTAATTTTTCAACGGTTCCCTGAATTTTTACTTGTCGATCTACATCGCGCCAGTAAAAAAGCAGGCAAGCCTGAGGGTTATCTAAAAGCTGTTGGCCTTTGTGACTGGCGTAATTGGTATACCAGCTAAAACCAGATTCATCGACCTGTTTTAGTAATACGATACGGGAATCGGGCATGCCATTTTTATCGGTGGTTGATAATGTCATGCAGGTGGCGTCTTTAAATTCGGCCTGCTTGGCCTGTTCCAGCCAAAGATTCATTTGCTCAATAGGATCCTGATTTAACTGCTTTTTGCTTAAGCTGCTAAAGTCATATTCACGGCGGGTATCAGCGAGTGTTGTCATAGATTTAATCAGTTAAAAAATGAGAGTTTAATATATAACGAAGATAATTAATTTGATCTCGCGCTATTAAAGTACGACTTAGTTTTCAGGTTCAGTGCAGATTGCTGAGTTTAGGTTATTCAAGTTAAGCCATTGCCTGTGTAATATTCAGGTAATGGCTATTTAAATTTAATTATTAAACTTCAACTGCAAACAAATCATGTTCACTAGAGTCGGTGATTTTCACATCAATTAAAGTGCCGGCTTCATACTGTTTGTCCGAGTCAACAAATACCAGGCCATCTATCTCGGGGGCATCAGCTTTACTACGTGCGATAATGCCTTCTTCGTCAATGTCATCAACCATTACCTGCATGGTCTGACCTACTTTTTTGCTGAGTTTATTGGCGCTGATCTCAGCCTGTAATTCCATAAATCGTTGTAGTCGATCCTGCTTTACATCTTCCGGTACCTGCTCGGCAATATGGTTAGCCGTTGCTCCTTCAACCGGTGAATAAGCAAAACAACCTACTCGGTCAAGATCGGCTTCTACAAGAAAGTCGAGTAGTTCCTTAAAATCATCTTCAGTTTCACCGGGAAAACCGGCTATAAATGTACTGCGTAGGGTGATGTCCGGGCAGATTTCTCGCCATTTTTTTATACGGGCTAATACATTTTCTGAGCTGGCCGGGCGTTTCATTGCACGTAAAACACTGTGACTGGCATGTTGAAAGGGAATATCCAGATAAGGCAGAATTTTACCTTCAGCCATCAGTGGAATCACATTATCAACATGGGGGTAGGGGTATACATAATGCATACGAGTCCATATACCTAATTCTCCCAGATTATTTGCCAGGTCTTCAAATTTTGTTTTAATTGGGCGACCATTCCAGAAATCAGTCTGGTACTTCATGTCTACCCCGTAAGCACTGGTGTCCTGTGAAATAACCAGTAATTCTTTAACACCGCTATTCGCCAGGTTTTCAGCTTCTGTCATTACTTCACCAATAGGCCGGCTGACCAGGTCACCTCTTAAAGAAGGGATGATGCAGAAAGTACAACGGTGATTACAGCCCTCGGATATTTTCAAATAGGCGTAATGTTTCGGGGTGAGTTTGATGCCTGCGGGTGGGATCAGGCTAGTGTATGGATCATGTAATGGCGGTAAATGTTCATGAACTGCCTCTAGAACCTCGTTTGCGGCATGCGGACCGGTTACCGCTAAAACCTGTGGATAATTGTTGCTAACAATATCACCCTTTGCGCCCAGACAACCTGTCACAATAACTTTACCGTTTTCATTTAAAGCTTCACCTATGGCATCCAGTGACTCCTCTACCGCGTCATCTATAAAACCACAGGTATTTACAACGACAATATCTGATCCTTCGTAAGATGGGCTAATTTCGTAACCTTCAGCGCGTAATTTGGTAATTATCTGTTCTGAGTCGACCAGCGCTTTAGGGCAGCCAAGGCTAATGAAACCGACTTTTTTTGAGTTTTGAGGTGTATCTTTATTTGGTATGGATGACATGGGGTTTTTGACTTGTGAAATAACTAAAATGTTATTTTAACAGGCTGTGAGAATTATTGCTCACACTGTGACATATCCTGCAAACTTTAAGCTTAAGTATTGGCCGAAGATTGATCTTAGTGCCATAATAGCCATATGCATGATGCGTGTTTTTAAGTGCCACCAGGGCAAAGGAAAAAATATGACCTTAAATTACAATAACCAGTGTGAAGTAGAGCATTGTAATGCTTTTGTGCAGGGGCTGGATTATCTAAAAGAATACTCTGTTCCCCAGGCTTTAAATAACTTTCAACGCGCATATGATGCAGCGCCCTATGATGATATTTTTCATAATAAATATGCTTCTTATTGTGGGCTGGCACGTGTCTTAACTGGTGATAGAGCCGGTGTCGAATTATGCCGTGATGCAGCCAGGCAGGAGGCAATTGATGGTGACGTATTTCTCAATCTGGCTTATGCTGAACTGCACATGAAAAGTCGAAAGCGCAGTATTAAAACCCTGGAAAAAGGTTTATATGTTGATAGTCATCACCCCGGCTTAAATAAACTTCAAAAACATCTGGGAACCCGCTCAAGACAGGTAATATCATTTATTTCCAGAGATAGCTTTTTAAATAAAACACTGGGTAAACTTTCTCGTAAAAAATCTTTATCACAAAGCTGGACATTTCAGCAATTGTTATAAAATTAATAATGAGGGGGCGGACTTTCTTCATCGACAGAAAGAATATTGTTCTCTCCACCTGATTTCAATTTTTCATCCATCTGTTTTACTTTTTCAAGTAAAGCGTCGAGTAGTTTATCTTGTTCATATACAATCTTATCTAAAGATAAAATATGATCTTCCTGATGGGTGAGGCGGATTTCAAGGTCCACTATTTTTTCTTGCAGATAGTTTTCTGGTTCAGAGCTCATGAAGCTTTATCCACAATTGTATCATCAAGATAAATATTATCTTTTTGTTTAACCCATAATGACGTTGCAGCTGCCACACCTGCAGGCATTGCAATCAGGTTTAATATGGGAATGCTGGTAAACAACATAACACCGCCGCCAAATCCCAATGACAGACTGCGTTTTGAAATCACCTGTTTGTTGATATCTTTAAAAAACTTATTGTGATTAGCCATCGGATAATCAAGGTATTCAAGTGACAACATCCATGCGCCAAAAACAACCCAGATAAAAGGTGCTGCAAGATTAATAACCGGTATCAATGTGATTATGAATAACAGTACCCACCATTTTATAAAATAAAATAACTTGCCCAGTTCAGAGCCAATACTACGTTTAATCATTTCAGATGTTGGGTAACTTGGCCCCGTATCTAAAGGCTGACCGGTCAGGTGCTTTTCAACTTTTTCTGCCAGTAAACTATTAAATGGCGCGGCAATTAAATTAGCTAGAAAAGTAAAAGTGTAGAATATGACCAGTAAAATCATAATTGAAAATAATGGCCATAATAACCAGATCAAAGCGGTTTCAAGCCAGCTTAACCAGTCAGGAAAGTCAGGAAGTAAGCTGTTCATCCATTCATCAAACTTAATTAACAAGTACCAGGTTGCACCACCAAACAGTGCCACATTAATACTTAACGGTACCAAGACAAAACGTCGTAAACCGGGTTGAGTAATTATTTTCAAACCATTAAAAATATGGCCGAAGCCAGAGAATAAATTTGCAATCATAATGTTTCTATTATTTCGGTTGTTATGGGCGCGAATTGTATTGAGTTAAGTCTCTTTGTGTTCTGCGCCTAAAATTAATTTATATTGATGCCGCTCATGGCTAATAGCGCGCTACCATAACATGCTTCGCTAAATACTGCCTGTTTAACCTTAACGCCCAACGTTAACTCACGTATTTCACTCCAGGCCGTATTTTTACTTCCACCACCTGCGGTTTCTATATGAGACGGGTAAGGGGCACCTAATTGCTGTAATTTCTGGTAACCATCAAGTTCTATCTGACTGATGCCTTCTAACATGCCTTGAAAGAATTCGAGTTGGCTTTTTGCTTTTGGTTCCAGTCGGGGTGGAAAATTTGGGTCATTTACGGGAAATCGTTCACCCGCCTGAATTAATGGGTAATAATTTAGAGCAGTAGGCTGTTCAGAATTGAGCTGTTCAGTGAATTCATCTATCTGTTTCTGATTAAAGTAATGTTCTAACACGGCACCACCTGTATTGGATGCTCCACCTGCCAACCAGTAATCACCCAGTTTATGGCTATAAATACCAAATTCCGGAGCATTAATCGGTTTGTCTGAAATGACTTTTAGCACCAGTGTGCTGCCAAGTGAAGTCACCGCATCACCGGGTTTATTGGAACCAGTGGCGATAAAGGCGGCTATGCTATCGGTTGTGCCGCTGACCATCTGGCAACCAGGTTTAAGTCCAAAGCAATTATTATTAATATTGGATATAGGTTTTCCAGGTGCTATAACTTTAGGTAATAATGCTAGGTTTATATTGAGTAGTGCAAGCCATTCGGGCCAGCAAGCATTGACAGGGTCGTAACCTGTTTTTAAGGCATTGTTCTCATCACTAATATCAAAGCGACCGCATAACTTTCCCACAATCCAGTCTGCCTGATGTAATAAATGCGTAGCATCTGGATATTCTTGCTGTAAATAAACTAATTTAGCTAAACCAGAGCTTGTGCCATGAGCTGCGCTGGAAGAAGGGGCAATAGACTTAATCAACTCAGCTTGTTCAGTGCAAAACCCATCGTTATACATTCTGGCGGGGGCCAGAGGCACGCCGAATTCATCGCAAACTAACACTGTACCCGAGGTGCCATTCACTGAAATAGCCTGCACTAGATTTGCATCAATATGAGTGAGTAACTCATGCAGTACTTTTTCCGTAGCTTCCCACCAGAGATGGGGGGCCTGGGTAATAGATAAACCTTGCTTAAGCGGTGCTGGCAGGGGTGTTTTACAGGTGAAGAGAAGTTCTTTGTTTTCGTTGATGGCGCAGGCTCTAACGCCCGATGTGCCCAGGTCGATACCTATATAGAGTGAAGGGGTGTTGGTCATGTGCTGTATTATGAATTATCAGGGGTCGGAGTCATATTTGCTACCTGGATTTAAATAGTCCGGTGGGATGGTTTGTACAATTCTGACTCCGACCTGCTAAATTTCTTTAAGGCAAAACCACCGGCTCTGGTGCAACCCAGCCATCCTGTCTATGCTCAGCAACTACCGTAGTATAAACCCCACCACGCACATTGAATTCTGCCGTAATACGCATAAATCTGGGATCTGTCGCTTCTACCAGGTCGCTCAAAATCTGGTTAGTAATATCTTCATGAAAGGCACCCTGTTCACGAAATGACCACATATAGAGTTTGAATGATTTAAGTTCAACGCATTTTTTGTCTGCAATATAATCTAAATGGATAGTAGCGAAGTCAGGTTGACCTGTTTTTGGGCAGATGCAGGTAAATTCGGGTGTATGGATGCGAATGGTGTAATCGCGCTCTGGACGGGGGTTATCAAATGTTTCCAGGTCTTTTGTTGGCTGTGTGCTCATGAGTTTCTCTATATAAGTGTAAATTTTGGCGGCATTATACAATGAAATTGATATACTAG
>Ga0316205_10000826_pt1 | contig 46912 bp, 49 predicted proteins | sample 3monthpyrite_MG_FD_204941 | JGI IMG/M metagenome (GOLD analysis project Ga0316205, IMG submission 204941) | Microbial mat bacterial communities from mineral coupon in-situ incubated in ocean water Damariscotta River, Maine, United States -... | ecosystem: Environmental > Aquatic > Marine >...
GCCCAGCGGACAGATGGCTCATAAGGACCTCGTCTCGTAGTCCCTGACGAGCTACCAACAGACCTCAGCTTCACGCGATCGCCCAAACGCAACTGAAAAATCAATGGGCCGCGACCGCCGCTTACACAAAAAGCATGACAACTCAATCATCTGATCTGACGGTCATCCTTCATCTCCTGCGCGGCGCTGTCCCCGAGCGCGCGGATGACATTAGCCGTCTTTGGGCGAAATACGGACATGCTGTCGAAGTTTCACCAGATACTGAAGGCGTCACAATGAATGCAGATGCCAAGCGTATCCAATTCGATATCAAGACGATAGATTTCTTCTGGCTGCTCGGCTTCAGCGTATGGCGAGCCATCGAGGTGTACGCGCCAGCGTTGGATATCGCGACTTCGACCCGGATACCCCTCGATCAAGCCCTCAGCATTGACGCTGAACGAGACCAGTATGAATTCGATTTCAAGCAGCGTATCGGCTCCTCCAAGTCGCTCATTGGGGCACAGCAGACAACTGACATTCAGTGGCCTGCTGATGTGCCCCAGCCTACGGCAGACCGAAACAGTCTCACCGATGCCAAGCATATCGCAACGTTCGATCTCGTCGCGATGGCGCTCGCCTTCACGCTTCTACATGAATTCCGCCACGTGATGTTCTGCACTGACAACAATGTTCCAGCAACGCTGCCCGAAGAGGAGATCGCCTGCGATGCCTGGGCTCGCGACTACATGATAAGCGGTCTTGCGGCATATGCGCAGCAGAATGGGCATAGCTACGCGCAGGTTCAGCAAAAACGCGCGATGGGGATAACACTGGCAGCAGCAACAATTCATGTGATCACACCATCCCACGCGCATTGGGGCGGTCGTCAGTATCCTCCAATCGCCGAACGGCTGACGACGATGATTGGCGGCTATAATCTGTCTGCCGATTCTCCGTTTTGGGTATTCACAAGCTGCCTCCTGATCGCGCTCATGCGACAGGAGCACCGACCGCTCGACATCGTAGCTAGCTCAAACCAAGAGATGGTTGAGGCATTGCTTGAGGCATTACGCTCATTCCGGTCTGTTTCCTGAATGAGGATAAAAACGCGTGCTCGCCAATTGAGATCGACATGACGAAGGGCGCTAGGCAGCCGATGAGGTCGAAGTCCAGCTCTCCATCGCCGCGTTCAAGCCGACCTTTGGCACGGGCCGTTGTTGCGATACGTGAACTAGTCGTTCATCCTCATAGCTTTCTCTGCCGCCGTATGCTCGAACGCCTCACCGTAAGTTCGTACGGCATCCGACGATGCACCTTCGTCCCGAAGCGCCTGTTTCCATTTATTTGCGATTGTTGTGGCCATCACAAATGCCTGCTGCTTGGCGTCGGCTAGCGCCAGATCGAAAAACTCACAGGCGTCCAGCGCAATATCGAGGGAGGCGTCGAACGATCCGCCTTGAACGATACCCGTTTCCAGTATCCTGTGCCGTGACGGCGAGGGGTTGATGTCAAAGGCTGGCGATAACCGCCATCGGTCCCTACCGGCATAGATGAAACCGTGGTTCTTCAGATGATCGTCCTTGTTCGACACGAGGATCGTGAAGACGATCCGCCGCCAGAGCTCATGCAGGTCATCCACGGGCTTGCTGGAAATCTGCCGGATCACATCGGCGATATCCGTGTAGAAGCCGCCTTCGTCACCCTGCCAGTCCAGTGCGGTTCTGGCTGAAATATAGGGGATGCGAATGTCACCGCGACGGTCGAATCGCCGGATGAGCGCAATCGGACTGTCGCTGTCCCGCAATTCCAGCTTCGCGTCGGCGACCCGCAGCCCGCACATGGCCGCAAGCTTCAAGGTGGCAACCTCCGCGCGTTCGACAGGCTTGGTGTCCTGCGCCGACGTGAACTTTGCAATCCAGAGTTGACCATCGCCCTCGACATTGGCCTTTGGACGCGCGCCGCCGAGCGAGCCAGCAATGCCGGCCAGATCGCGCGCCTCTTCTTCTGCGCCGCCTGGATCGCGCTCGAACCGCTGGGCAAGCCCGCGCAACCGTTCGAGTTCGACCAGACGCGGGATCGGCGGTGTCAGGTCTGACAGCGGCTCCATGTCTTCGCCGAGAAACCGTAACGCGCCCTGCCGTGTGCGGTCATCGGACAGCACCAGATAGTCGAACTCGCTGAGACCGCCTCCGAGCGCCTTGGTCATCAAAGCCCGCCCCCAGGAATCCGGGGCGGCGTCGGAAAAGCATCCGGACAGTGCTGACCGCTTGTCCTCTTTGCCGGTGCTAAAGTGGCTGCCTTCGCGCAGGGGCAATCCGGGCGACAGCGCAAAATGGTCGGATGCGACCAGCCATTCGTCGGCGTACTCAAACTGCGAATGCTGACGCCGACCGTCACTCTCAAAGCGCAGACGGCCGACGACACGCTTGCCTTCTCCAAGGGCGACGATCGCTTCCGGCATCAGAAACCGACCCCTTCTTCATCGTCCGCATCGGACAAGGGGGCTGATTGGCCTTTGCCGGATGGCAGCGATCCGGGTTTTCGTTTTTTGTCGATCCGCTTGGGGAGCGCTTCCCGATCGAGAAGCAGCCCGGTATCGTCGGACCCGGCATCGAGGAAGTCGGAAATGCGCTCGATCTCGCCGAGGACGAGGCAGGCCATCGCCAGCGTGCCGATGCTGACACCGTCGTCGCCTTTCTCCAGGCGCATAACGGTGCTTTCGGACACGCCTACACGCTCGGCGAACCCCTTAACGGAGATGCGCCGCTTCAAGCGCGCCGTCTTGATGTTCGCCCCTAGAGCTTCAAGCGCGCGCCGTGCGGTCAGTGAACTTACCTTAACTGCCATATATGACGCCCATTCCATATTTATAAGTCAAATATGACTGTTAGCAGATAAATCATGTTTGAACAACTATTCTCAAGGTATCGCCCGATACGGTAGAGCCGCACCAGTGCAAGGCCCACCGACACGGCCGAGCCAACGCAAAACCAGACCCCATTTTGTATCTCCCCAACGCACCTGTCAGAGTAAGAGGCCTGCGGCCGTCCCCGTGACGGGTTTGGAGGTCGAGAGAGAGGCTCCCGGCCGCCCGTCGCGGGAGAAAACCCATGAATACCGAAATTATCGATGCCGGGCGTGACGCCAGCGGCGGCTACAAGGTGGATGTGACGCGCGGTTCGAACGTGGACCGCGTGTCATCGGAGTGGTTCTCGCGCCCCGATGATGAGCGATACCTGTCACTCGACGACCTCTTCGCGTCTGTGAAAACCCGCGCTGAGCAGAGCCGAACACGGACTGTGGAGAGTGCCGCGATCCGGGTCGAGGCGCATCGCGATGACCCCGAGAAACTGGGGCTGGTCCTACCCGGGACCGACGAGCCCATCGCGCCGACGCATTGGAGTTTTGGGCAGCTGTCCAGCATTGTCGGCGCGCCTGCCGCCTACTTGCGCCAGCTACCCGCACCGCTGGCAGGCATCAACCTGCAATACGGGCTGACCAACCACCGCGCCGAGCAGATCAAGACCATGGAGGTCGCGAACGGGCGTACGGAACTACGTGCCGTCACCGGTCCGGACTATGGCCGCATCTACGACCACGAACTCGTCTCCGCCGTGCAGCGCATCGCGGGCAACGGCACGGGTGACACGCGCTGGAAGGTGCCGGGCGTGCTCGACTGGTCGACCGGCATCTACAATCCGCGTGTGGACGTGACCAAGGAAACAACAACGCTCTATGCCTCAGATCGTGATGTGTTCCTCTTTTTGGTCGACGATATGAACCCGATCGAGGCGGGGCTGCTGCCTGACGGTTCGCCGGACCTCTATTTCCGAGGGTTCTACTGCTGGAATTCCGAGGTCGGAGCCAAGACCCTTGGCATTGCCAGCTTTTACCTTCGCGCGGTCTGCCAGAACCGCAATCTCTGGGGCGTCGAGGACTTCCAGGAGATCAAAATCCGCCACTCGAAATATGCCGCCTCCCGCTTCGCCCATGAAGCGGCTCCGGCCCTCAAGAATTTCGCCAACTCATCGCCCGCGCCCTTCATCGACGGCATCCGCGCTGCGCGGGAGAAGGTCGTCGCGCGGACAGATGAAGATCGCTCCGACTTCCTGCGCAAACGCGGGTTCTCCAAGGCTGCCGCGACGACGATCATCGACACCGTCCTGACCGAAGAAGGCCGCCCGCCCGAAAGCGTCTTTGATTTCGTGCAGGGCATTACGGCGGTCGCGCGCAACAAACCCCAGCAAGACGCGCGGCTGGAGATGGAAACCCGCGCCAAAAAGCTGCTGGAAGCTGCCGCCTGAACCTCGCCGCATCCAGATTGTCCCGGTCCGTCCCTTCCCCAGAGGAAGAGGTGGGCCGGGTTTTTCGTGACGGGTTTGAAAGGTCGAGAGAGGTTCCCGACCGGCCCGTCGCGGAGAACCCCGATGACCAAGCAACAGAAAATCACCCTCAGCGCCTCACGCGACATCCCCTTCAACAAGCTCCTGCTCAGCCAGTCCAACGTCCGTCACATCAAGGCTGGTGTGTCGATTGAAGAGCTGGCGGAGGACATCGCCCGGCGCACGCTTCTGGCCAGCCTGACAGTGCGGCCCGTGTTGGACGAGAGCGGCGCGGAGACTGGCATGTTCGAAATCCCGGCAGGCGGGCGGCGCTACCGCGCGCTGGAACTGCTGGTCAAGCAAAAGCGCCTCAATCGCACGGCACCTGTGCCCTGCATTATCCGCACAGACGGCCTCGCCGAGGAGGACAGTCTTGCGGAAAATATCCAGCGCGCGCCTCTGCACCCGCTGGATCAGTTCCGCGCCTTTCAGGCGATGCGCGAGAAGGGCAAGAGCGAAGAAGAGATCGCGGCGGCCTTCTTCGTCTCGGCCGGCATCGTCAAACAGCGGCTCAAGCTTGCCGCCGTCGCGCCGTCATTGCTCGATGCCTATGCCGAAGAAGACCTGACCCTCGACCAACTGATGGCCTTCACCGTTAATCCCGATCATGAGCGGCAGGAACAGGTCTGGGAAGCGCTTCAGCGGCATTACTCCAAGCAGCCCTATGAAATCCGGCGCATGCTGACAGAAGGTGCCGTGCGCGCCTCGGACCGGCGGGCGCAATATGTCGGGCTGGACGCCTATGTGGACGCAGGGGGCGCGATTCTGCGCGATCTGTTCCAGACCGATGATGGCGGTTGGCTGCAGGATGCCGGTCTTCTCGATCTGATGGTCACCGAAAAGCTCCGCGAAGACGCTGACACCATCCAGGCCGAAGGCTGGCATTGGATCGAGGTCGATACCGACTTTCCTTATGGGCACACCTACGGCATGCGCCGCATTCATGGTGAGGCCGAGCCGATGAGCGACCAGGACGAAGCGACCTACGACGCCCTGAAGGCAGAATTCGACCAACTCGAGGACCAGCATGCCGATGCCGATGAGTTGCCCGAAGACGTCGATGCACGGCTGGGTGAGATCGAGACCGCACTGGAAACGCTGCAGGATCGTCCGGTCCGGTTCGAGGTAGATGAAATTGCCCTGTCCGGGGCCTTCGTCAGCATCGACAGTTCAGGCCGACTGCGGGTCGAACGCGGCTATGTACGCCCTGAAGACGAACCGGCCACCCCGGCTGAAGACCACTCCGATAGCGATACCGCAAATGGGGACGTTGATGAGGCTGAAATCGATGCGGAAGCCCTCACACCTGATGAGGAGGACGAAGACGACGGCATCAAACCGCTGTCTGACCGCCTCGTCACGGAACTGACCGCACATCGGACGCTAGCTCTTCGCGATGCGCTTGCGGGCGATCCGCATATTGCCTTTGTCGCAGCCTTGCATGTTCTGACGCTCAAACTCTTCTACCGCTATGGGCTGAACAGCTGTATCGAGATCGATCCCCGCAGCGCCGCCTTCTCGGCACAAGCCCCCGGTCTTGCCGATACGGCCTCGGCCCAAGCCATCGAGGCGCGGAGCGAGAAATGGGCGAAACATCTGCCCAAGGCACCCGAAGACCTGTGGGAGGTGCTGATCGACTTCGACAGCGACAGCCGTCAGGCCCTCTTCGCCCATTGTGTGTCGCTGACACTCAACGCGGTGCATGAGGCCTACAATCGCCGCCCTGGGGCTTTGGCACATGCAAATGTTCTGGCAACGGCGCTGAATCTCGAAATGGTGGCAGTCGGTTGGACACCGACGGCCGAGGCCTACCTGTCGCGCGTGACCAAGGCGCAAATCCTTGAGGCGGTGCGGGAGGCCAAGGGCGATGATGCTGCGGACCAGATCGCAGGGCTGAAGAAGCCTGAAATGGTCACGGCTGCGGAGGAGTTGCTCGCGGGTACCGGCTGGTTGCCGGAACCGCTCCGCACGCAAGGGCAGGAACCTTCGGCCATCGAAGCCGAGGAAACTGATGCAGACGAGTTTGTTGAGCAAGATGACATCACCGCGGCGGAGACACCCGACGCGGAAGATGAGGCACCGAGCGAAACGGCCGAACCCGTCGCCGCTGAGTAGCGCAGCCTGCCTTCGATACACACCGGACCCGGCCTTCGCGCCGGGTCCTTCCACTTTCAGCACAGGAGAATTCCGATGACCGAACCGAACACAACCCCCGCCCCAGCCTTCGACTTCGCCGCTTGGGAGGCCGAATGCCGCGCACATGAAGCGGCACAAGCTGCCATCAGACCGGCCAACAAGGCAGCCCTCTTCAGCGCGCTGTCCGACGCTGGAATCACCCACGTTGACGTGACCTTCGACGGTTACGGCGACAGCGGACAGATCGAAAGCATCGACGCGAAGGCTGGCAAGATTGAAGCGACCTTGCCGGACGGCGCTGTGACCTTCAGCATCGTTGGTTGGCAAGACGCCGAGCCGACCGAGCGCACCATGTCCATCCGCGATGCCATCGAGCATTTCGCCTATGACTGCCTCGCCCAGACCCACGGCGGCTGGGAGAACAACGAAGGCGCGTTCGGCACTTTCGTCTTCGACGTCGCGGACCAGTCGATCACACTCGACTACAACCAGCGGTTCGAGGACGTCGAGTCCTTCGAACACGCATTCTGAGGGAGGGGGACATGGCACATCCCTGGCATCACGCCCTCTCCTCCGCGCGGCGCTTTGGCGGCGTGGCAGACGACTATCTGGCCCTCCACAGCTGGTTTGACGAGAGCAAGGCAATCACCGCCGACTTTCGGCACCGGGCGCTCAGGCATCATGCCGAGGGCATCTTCATGGCTGAGCGATTCTTCGGCACGACGCTTACGGTCTCGACGGGGCGCAAGGTTCCAGTCCGGCTCATCGGCGAACAGCATGTCATCGAGGATCTGGGTTTCATCCCGAGCTTCGCGGATTGGGTGCGCTGCATCTGTCCCGAACCCTGGATGGGCCGCGCGCAACCGCTCCACAGAACCGTCAAACCCGTTCCTGACGTGCCGGTGATGATCCCCATCGCAGCCGAGCGCAGGAATGACGGCAAAACGGCTATCGACCGGGACGATGGTCCCGGCGATCCTGTCAGCACGAGGCAGGACAAGCAGTGCACCGCCGCGGAATGACGACTTCACTCCCCACTGGGTCCGCCGCGAGGCGGGCCCTTTTTTCATTGAAGGTATCAATATGTCCCGTTCCATTGTCGATCTGACCGAAGCGCTCGCCCGCGAGGCAGAGAGCGTTTGTCGGTACTACCTGTCAAACGGACATCGTGAAGGCGGTTACTGGATGGTTGGCGATGCCCGCAACACGCCCGGACGCTCCCTGTTCGTGCGCCTCAAAGGCCCGCTTTCCGGCAAGGGCGCGGTCGGAAAATGGACCGATGCAGCCTCGGGAGAGCACGGCGATCTGCTCGACATCATTCGCGAGACCTGCGGTTTCGTCGATTTTGCCGATATTGCACAAGAGGCCCGGCGATTTCTCAGCCTGCCGCTTCCAGAACGCCTTGGCGACATAGCCTCCCGATCTGATCCCGCACCGACGGGATCCCCGACCGCAGCAAGGCGGCTGTTTGCCATGTCGCAGCCGATTACAGGGACGCTAGCCGAAGAATACCTGCACAACCGTGGACTGACAGCATTGAACAACACCGCAAGCCTGCGGTTTCATCCGCAATGCTACTACCGACCAGATCGGCATTCCGAGACCGAAATCTGGCCCGCCCTCATCGCATCGGTCACCGATCTCAATGGCGCGATCACCGGCGCACATCGCACGTGGCTTGATCCGGACAGATTCTCGAAGACAAACTTGGGCAAAGCCCCAATCGACACGCCTCGCCGTGCGATGGGCAATTTGCTCGGCCACGCTGTCCGATTTGGCACCGCACGCGATGTCATGGCAGCAGGTGAAGGCATCGAAACCATTCTGTCGCTCAGAATGATCCTGCCCAATCTGCCGATGGCCGCAGCGCTGTCCGCTGCCCATCTTGCCGCCATCCGGTTCCCGCCGTCCCTCAGACGCCTCTATATCGCCCGTGACAACGATCCAGCCGGTGATGGTGCATCGGCCCGCCTGACCCAACGCGCCAAAGATGCACGCATCGAGACGATCCTCCTGTCGCCGCACTTGGGTGATTTCAACGATGACCTTCGCCTGCTTGGCGCTGATGTCCTCCGAGACGCGCTCCGGGTCCAGATCGCGCCGGAAGACGTTGCACGCTTCATGAATACTACAGCTTTGACCGCGCACGACGCCGCATCCAGCTAGTGCCCCCTGTCTGAGACCGGCAAAGGAGGTGCCCCCCGGCGTCGGAGAGCCGCGCGACCCCGGCCTTCTTGGGAGGGCGACCGGACGGCAAACGGAACGGACCCGCAAGGCCTGCGGCCGGTTCTTTTCCGGCGGCGGCAGAGCCGCCTTTCCATCGCGAGCCAAAAGAACCGGCCTCCGGCCTCCTCTGCTGCGCTGCGGCCCATACGGGTGCAGGTCCGCCCCGCCTGCCCTCTTTCGGCGCCATGAAGGCCGCGGCGGTCGCGGTCAAACCGACGAAGGAGCACACCATGTATGCCGATCCCCACAACAGTGATGCCGAGCCGCACCACGACGCGTCCGCCACCCACGCCATCTGCAGCGACCTAGAACTCTTTGGCTACCGCCATTCCGAAAACGACCCCGACCCCGACCCCCGCGACGTGCCCGAAGATCGCACAATCGCAGTTGCCGTCAGCGACATCTTCGACGCCCTCGTCGCCACCATGGCCGACACCAGCCTCGATCCCGATCTCGACGAGATGCTCTGGTCGACTGTCAATATGTTCCACCGCGCCACCGACCGGATCGAACGCAAGCTCGATGACAACGAACAGGCCCAAAAACGCCGCCAGCGCGAACAGGACGGCTCCGAAGTCAAATCCGTCCAGCTCGAACATCTGATCGCAACCGGCCAAACGCTCCTCGACCGCCGCGACTGCATGGAGGTGTTTCGCGACCACGCCGCCGATCACTATCTGCGCCTGACCGGCTCGCCGTGGTCGACACGTTCGGGATCCCGGGTCAATCACCGAAATCTCACCGCGGCGATGATCGACAGCCGGGACTTCCTTGCCGCAAAGACCCGCGCCGATACCGAGGTCTATCTCCCAGCCGGCACCAAAATCGCCTTCACCGGTGGGCTCGAATTCAACGATCACCGATTGATCTGGGACACGCTCGACAAGGTTCATGCCAAGCACGCCGACATGGTGCTTCTCCATGGTGGATCCCCGCGCGGTGCCGAACTCATCGCCGCCAAATGGGCCGAAACCCGAAAGGTCGTACAAGTCGCCTTCAAACCCGACTGGACACGCCACGCCAAGGCCGCCCCCTTCAAGCGCAACGATCAAATCCTCGATGTCCTGCCCATCGGCGTCATTGTCTTCCCCGGAACCGGCATTCAGGACAATTTCGCAGATAAGGCCCGCAAGCTCGGCATCAAGGCCTTTGATTTTCGCAAAGGGTGCAGCGCGTGAGCGCTGCATTTACGAGCATTACTGAACATCCAGATGCCAATACGCTCCAGACACTACCCGTGACACCGATCAGGTCTCACTGTCCGAATTCGCGTCACGCTGGTCCCATTGAAACTTCAGCCCGACGGCGGGTGATCGGTTGCAAATTCTCGCCGATTGCTCCCGGTCACAATGCTCAAGACTTCCAGAAACCCGCTTTTTGACCTAGCATTCGGCTGCGCTGAGGTGGTGGTGGATGGCGTAGGCGTTCAACCGATTTGCACGGAGACATTCACCATGCTTGTCCTCAATATCGTTTTTCTGCTCGCCATCATCGGGTTTCTCTGTTGGCTCGTGTTCACCCTTGCCGTCTATGCGTTGCCACTGTTGGCGGGCGTCACAGCCGGAATGTGGGCCTATGAGGCGGGAACGGGAACCGTCGGAGGTTTTCTAATCGGCGCAGCCGCCGCTGGTTCCGTGGCGATTGTCGGCCAGCTTCTGTTCGCCTTTGCGCGACCGCTTTGGGTCCGCGTCATTGTCGCTGGCCTATTTGCCGGTCCCGCTGCCGTTGCAGGATATGCGGCCACCCTCGGCATCGCCAGGCTCGCGATCCCCTCCGAGACGTGGCAGATGGCCGTCGCCACCATCGGTGCTGTGGCAGTCGGCTTCACCGCATTGTTTCGGATGGCAGGCGTAGCCCCACCCGATCCTCACACAGAAATGGCCAGCAAAGCTTAGCCGCATGGGTTTGGCCGGAACGAAGATCAGGGCTGTCGCTTTACCCTCGGCGTTTTCGATGGGCGACCGAGCGGAGACTGCTTGGACGAGCAGCTTGAGCCATGACGTAAGAGGAGCACCTCAATTGTCTTCAAGGCAGCTCCGGTCAACACAGCACGTCACAATCTGCGGCTGCAGCGGTTTCGCGCAGGCTGTTTGGAACGCTGAAGTTGCGATGCATTTGGCCAGATAAGCGTGACGATTTTCGGAAATTCCGTAGTGCCGGACCCCGTGGGTGGCCTTCGGGTGCCAAGGTCTCCACTGATCATCTCTGTCTTGGTCGACCGCTCCATATGGCCTCGTCAATGGACTGATCTGGCCGAAGGACGGCTGCGCCTCGACCGCCTAGGGCTCAACGGGTTTGCTCGACTTTCTTCCCCTGTCGGCTGCGCCGCCTTTCCTCGCGCGACAAGAAAGCCTCCCGCTCTCGTCCTCCACTGACGTTGCGGCCCGTGCCGGGTGAGCCGTCGGTCGCCTCCGGCCTGTCGATCTCCATCGAGGCCGCAATGGTGCGGGCTCGAAAACATCTGATCAAGGAGAACCACAATGGCAACCATCGGCACCTTCAAGAAGTCCGGCACCGAATACACCGGTGAAATCGTCACCCTCAACGTTCAGGCCAAGAACGTCCGCATCGTTCCCGAAACCAGCCAGACCAGCGAGAACGCCCCAAGCCACCGCGTCCTCGTGGGCCGCGCCGAAATCGGAGCCGCCTGGTCGAAGACCTCGAACGAGGGCCGCGCCTATTTGGGCCTCAAGCTGGACGATCCGAGCTTCACCGCTCCGATCTACGCCAACCTCTTCGACGAGGAAGACGGCGACGCCTACAGCCTGATCTGGTCCCGCCCGGTCCGCCGCAACGGCGACTGAGCCACCGCAGCACAACCCCGCCCGGACGCACCGGGCGGGGACACGCGCACCCAGACCCGACCGAATCGGATTGCGCGATTTCCGCCAAACACCTGCCCAGAAACAGATAATCACTCGCCATCAGTACCAAGAACGACTATAATAGTCGTAGTACTGGCGTGCGCAGATGTGTCCGTGGAGGTGATCATGCATGATCACCGCCCGACAAACACGGGCCGCGCGCGCGTTGCTTGGATGGACGCAGGAAACGCTCGCTGAACGGGCCCTGGTCTCATTGACCGCTTTGAAGCGCCTCGAGTCGCCCAGCGACAAGAGAGTCTTCGAGACGACCTATGACCAAGTGCGCCGCGCCCTCGAGGCTGCCGGCATCGTGTTTCTGACGACCGCTCAAGGCGAGGGTGTGTTGATTAACGAGTCCGATGAGGTTGGCAAAGGAACCCGTTAGAGCAGATTGCTCAACCAGTTGTCTGTGTCATTGCGTGGAACTGGGGGCTCCGGCGCGCGAAGGATGGAAATGGTTAACAGACGCTTCAATCGGCAGTATTGTGCCGAACTAGGGGGGCACTTTGACGAACGCAGACTTCCTTGACGCACCGCCCGAAAGCGCGGTCCTGACTGACTACGACCGGACGCATGTCACACTCTACATGCGCCTCTTGGATGCCTATGCTGACAGTGCAGATTGGCGAGAGGTCGTATCCGTCCTGTTTTCGCTTGATCCGGCCACCGATCCGGAACGTGCCCGGCATATCCACGACAGCCATCTGGCTCGCGCGCAATGGATGACCGAGCATGGGTATCGGCAGCTTTTAGGCGGCTCAAACACCTGATCCGGCAGGATATTGCCATTGCCTGTGAATACCGGCTCGCCTGACTTGCTTCGACTCAGCCCCTGATTGAAACTCACCCGATTGACCCAATGTGCCCGTCCGGAGGATTGAAATGCCCCCAGACCCATCGCGTTGGCGCTCGGCATCAGAGTATGACTATGTCGAATCCCTGACGGCACCGGACCTCGCATGGGAATGGTTGCGTCGAAATACGGACTACCAGCACGAGTATGCCCGCGCCATTGAGAGGAAAGAGGACCCCCGTGACCTGACGCATCTTGTGCGTCGGTCTTGGGGGTTGCGATTTCCCGATCGATCCCCAGCGGACTGCGCTGCAGGCGGTTGTCTATTGGCAGCCTGAGATAGATCCGGGCACGGTCATCCTTTCAACCAGATCGCCCATCGCAGGTCTTCAACCCGTCAATTTCCCCTCGGCCGAACCGGACACCACCGTGCATGACCCGGACGGAACGAGTTTGACCTTGTCCGATGACCTTGGGGCTCTTCGCATTTTGTTCATTGATGACGCAGGGCCGGACACCCCCCTCGTGGCGGTTATACCGCTCGACAATGCCGGTCTGGATCGCATCGAAGCGGTCCTACGTCTCTGGCGTATGCTGCAGGGTCGTCCATCGGCATCGAATGGACGACTGACTGCGCAGCGTCGTCAAAGGTTGCGCCGGATGCTGCAAGCAATTGACGGACATATCGACGGTGCGAGTTACCGCGACATTGCGAAAGCACTCTATGGAAAATCCCGCATCGCTGCCGAAGCCTGGAAGACCTCGGCGCTGCGGGACAGCACGATCAGCCTCGTCCGAGACGGTCGCGACATGATTGATGGCGGATATCGCAGCCTTTTGCGGCAGCGCCGCCGGAAGTAACACGCGACCATTCTTGCCGTCCATCTATCCCGGTGGCGTTCGCCGCTGCCGCTGCGACTGGGCAAAGGGGTGCGATTTTGGCACCCGTTTCTTCCCCATCCCCCTTCCCGGTTCTTCTTCGCCAACGTGGCCGCAATCCGCCGCCGCTCTCAGGTGGCTGCATTGGAACCCACGGAGGCCCGATCATGCCCGCAAACACAACCGACCTACCGCCACGCTACCTGCGCACCCCTGAAGCGGCGCGTTTTCTGAGCCTGTCCGGCCGCACACTGGAAAAGCACCGCACCTATGGAACGGGTCCCGCCTACCACAAGCTGGGTGGTCGGGTCGTCTATTCCATAGAGGATCTGCAAGCCTGGGCCAATCGCGGTGCTGTCACATCGACGTCCGACCCGCGCGGGTCAGTCTTGCCCGCAAAACATCATGACCCTGTCGCGCTGACCCGCTCCGGCGGCCGGTCGCGCTGATCCGTCTTAGGATTTCGTGTCATGATCAAACGCGCGCCAATCCCATCCGAACGCGCTCAGCTAGAGCTATTTCGGGCGCACGACACTGTTCTTGCCCCACGCGATGCGCAGGATCTGATGGCATATCCGTTCTTCAGTCTCGCCAAATCACGGCGCACCCAGCCCATCGACTATGCGGTAGCCGGGGTTGTGATCCGCGTCGAGGCTGTGGCCGAGCACGGCATGGCGACCATCTGGGACGCCGATATACTGATCTGGGCCGCCAGCCAAATCGTCGAAGCGCGCGACGCAGGCTTGCGCACTTCCCGCCTGATGGCCGCAACCCCGTACGAAATGCTCACCTTCATTGGACGCGGTGTGAGTGCGCGGGACTATCAGCGTCTGAAGGCCGCCCTGGACCGGCTGCAATCCACAACTGTTGCAACAACGATCCGCCAACCCAGCAAAGGTCGGCGGCATCGCTTTTCCTGGATCAACGAATGGGTCGAGCGTTTTGATCATCAAGGCAGACCTGCAGGCCTCGAATTGATCGTGCCGGACTGGTTCTACAATGCGGTCTTGGACAACGCACTCATACTGACCATCGACCCTGACTATTTTTCTCTCACCGGCGGATATGACCGATGGCTTTACCGCATCGTACGCAAGCACGGCGGTCGCCAACGAAACGGCTGGCGGTTCGAATTCCGCCACCTCTATCTGAAGTCCGGCAGCCTCTCGCCATTCAAGCGCTTTGCCTTCGAGTTGCGCGGCATTGTTCACCGCCAGCCCCTGCCCGGATACCGTTTGTGGATCGAGATCGGCCGCCGTGGACAGACGCTTCTTGGCTTCGCGCCGGTCGCCTGTGGACAACCTGTGGACGGCCTCGTGCCATCGGGAACCCCAACTGTCGTGCCATCAGGAACCGGTGGCTCGTGCTATCGGGAACCGAAATCTGCCCGAAGCCAATGTAAAAAAACAGAAAATGCCACCCTTAACTTAGAATCTAACACAGATTCTAACTTTGGTAGTAGGGACCGCCGCGTTGGGGACAAAGACGATCAGACGCGCGACTCCAGCATCGCGGAGACCCGCGATGACCAGTGAGCGCCTTTACACCCAAGCCGTCACCGGGACAGGCAATGATCTGAAAACTCATGCGCTTACGCATGTCGAGTTGATCTGGGTCGAAGGCAGGATCGAATACTGGATCCGCTTCGGTCGCGTTGCGAAAGAACAGATCCTGGACCGCCATCGTCGCATCGTCAGCTTTGCACCGGGCAGTGTTTTCGCCTTGGTCCGCTGGCGGTCGAACGACTACGGAACGATCCTTTCACGCATCGACATCCTGCGCGCCGTCCAGCAATGTGAACCGCATCAAACCTTACCTTGCGTGCGCCCAGGCGGTGAAAGTCTTCTGCGCCTGACGGGCTGGCCAAAGGTCCAGCAGGTACTGCAAGCGACCGACGCCATCGACGCGCTCGGCATCGATCCCGCAGACGTCGCGCAGGATTATTGGCACCATGTCCACAACCGGATCGCGGCGGGTCAAACACCGCGCGTCTACACAATTGAACGGCATGCTGCCTGGATCAAACGTCGGAGGGCGGGTCAATGACGCGCCGCATCCGGACCAGTGTCGCATTCATCACAGTCGGTGCGATTGCCGTTTCAACTGCTATCGACATGCCAACAGTGTTCCTCTGGAACGCCAGTCCGTCAGCCCCAATGGGCCTCTATCGTTTGCAATCGATCGACCATCTTGGCCCACGCGATCTCGTTGCTGTTGCTGCGCCAGACCCGATTGCGGCGTTCATCGCCGAACGGGACTATCTGCCACCTGATATCCCACTTCTCAAACATGTGGCCGGCCTGCCGGGACAGATCGTCTGCCGACTCGGCCGCAGCATCACCGTCGACAGGGTTGCTTTGGGAGAAGCGCAGCATACCGACAGTCGTGGTCGCACGATGCCCGTGTGGCAGGGCTGCCGCCGCATCACATCCGATCAAGTTTTCCTTATGAACCCCGATGTCGAGACCAGCCTCGACGGCCGTTATTTCGGACCGATCCCCCGTAGTGCCGTCCTCGGCCGAGCAACCCCGATTTGGATCACCGAAAACCAGGCCGCGCACCAATCATCGTCGTTCGATGTGATCGGCAACGCCCTTGCAACAACCACCAGCACCCCCTGAAAGGAAACCCTATGGCACATATCGGACAATTCACGCGCACCAAAGACGGCTATTACGGTCGGCTCAAGACCCTCACCCTGGATGTCGAACTGACGCTCGTTCCAGCCGACCACAACGACACCGAGAATGCGCCCGACTATCGCGTGCATATCGGCACCGACGATCAAAGCCTGGAAGTCGGTGCGGGCTGGAAACGCACTGGCGAGAAGGCCGGTGCCTATGTCTCGGTGCTTGTCGATGATCCGGCCTTGCCGCATCCGATCAACGCTAATCTGTTTCACTCGGTGCAGGATAGTGAGCTTTATCTCCTAACCTGGAACCGGCACCCGAAACGCCGTGAGCGGTCCTGATAAGATGGACAACGCGCACCATAACCGAACCAGCAGGTGGCAATCACCCACCCGAATTGCGTCCATTTTCTTATTTTCCGGACTGCTTGTGAACGCCGCCATGCCGATACCGACGCATGCCCAGAGTGTCGCCATAGAGCGTTCTTCCGCGCACCCCTATACCGACAATATTGCCGAAGCTTCGCAGAGGTTCGGCATTCCGGAACACTGGATCAGCGCCGTGATGCAGGTTGAAAGTGCGGGCCGTGCGAGTGCCGTCTCAACCGCCGGTGCCATGGGTCTGATGCAGATCATGCCCAGCACCTGGACGGAACTGCGCCTCCGCCACCGTCTCGGCAACGACCCGTTCAAGCCGCGGGACAACATTCTGGGCGGCACGGCCTATCTGCGCGAGATGTACGATATCTTCGGCGCGCCGGGCTTTCTCGCCGCCTACAACGCGGGTCCAAGCCGGTATGCGGAGCATCTCGCGACAGGACGTGCACTACCGCGCGAAACACGGGCCTATGTCGCGATGCTTGCGCCGATGATCGGATCAGTGCTTCCGCCGGACCCCCGTCATACTGCAATACGACCGACGGATTGGCGTGACGCCGCGCTTTTTGTAGCGCCTGCCGATGGCGCACCGACCACAGCTCAACCGCAGATACACCGTCAACCTGACGTCGATCCAAGTGCTTTGGGTCCGCATGCCCCTGCCCCGTCAGCGGATCGTTCGGACGGGATATTCGTCACACCATCTCGCTCGGACCCCTCGCAATGATGGACATAAGGCGAAATCGCACCGCAGAGGTCTACCGCGCAGTCTGGAGTATCAAGATGCGTACAACAGGAGACACAGGAAGGGGATGGCAGGATAAAAGGCCACGATGTGTGGCCATGAGCGGTTGTGGTTTTTCAAGGGGTTACATTGCAAGAATGCGAGGTGCACAATTTGGGCGAAGCCTATGCACTTCCCTGTTCTGCAATGAAATCATTACGTTATCGCGATGTGCGGGCCTGCCATCATGAACGGCGAGGACAAATTCCGCATCCGTCCTGGCTGCATCCGCTCTTCGTCCAGTCAACGGGCACGACCCTTCGTCGCACAGGCGTTGGCGGCCGCGCAAAAGGCAGGCGGTGCAGTATCTCGCAATGGCAATATCGGCCGCGGGAACCGCTCGCGCTTCGGGCGCGGTCAGAGAGCCACTGTGCAGGCCAATCGTTTCATCACAGCACGGTCTCGCGGTGCCGTGGTCAAGGCACGAGTCGTGCGCAACAATGGGCGCGGTGCACCTCTCGCTACCCATCTGGCTTATCTCCAACGCGAAGGCGTCACGCGCGACGGAGAGAAGGCAAGGCTGTTCGGGTCCGATGAAACGGAAATTGACGCGAATGCATTTGCAGAAAGGTGCGAAGATGACCGGCACCATTTTCGGTTCATTGTCTCCCCCGATGATGCGCCGGAGATGGCCGACCTCAAATCCTTCACTGCCGATCTTGCCCGACAAATGGAAAAGGATCTTGATACCAAACTTGATTGGATCGCCGTCGATCATTGGAACACCGAGCATCCGCATGTCCATCTCATCGTACGCGGTGTGCAGGATGATGGCCAAGACCTCGTCATTTCGCGCGACTACATCAAAGAGGGCATGCGCAATCGTGCGCGCGATCACATTACGCTCGAACTTGGTCCGCGCAGCGATCTCGACATCCGCAGAAGTCTCGAGCGTCAGATTGTCAGTGACCGCTGGACCAGTCTTGATCGCCAGCTTGCCAAAGAGGGTGGCCGAAACGGCATAATTGATCTCGCGCCGCAGCCGGGCCTCCAGCCAGACAACCATCACGCGCTGAAAGTCGGGCGCCTACGCAAGCTGGAATCCCTCGGCCTCGCCGATCAGGTCGGGCCGGGCCAATGGGTGATGGACGAGAGTGCCGAGACGACTTTGCGCGACCTTGGCGCGCGCGGCGACATCATCAAACGCATCCATCGTGGCCTGTCGGACCGCGCTATTGAACGCAGCGCAGCCAGTTACGTCTTGGCGGGAGAACGCCTCGACGATCCCATTCTCGGCAGGCTCGTCGATCGCGGTCTTGATGATGAGTTGAAGGGCACCGCCTATGCCGTGGTCGATGGCGTGGATGGCAGGACGCATCACATCCGCCTGCCCCATATCGACGCCGCCGGAGACAGCGCGCCTGGGTCGATTGTCGAGTTGCGGAAATTCGATGATGCGAAGGGCCGCCGCCGCGTCGCCCTCGCCGTCCGGTCGGATCTCCCGATCGAGCGGCAGGTGACGGCGACGGGCGCGACATGGCTCGACCGCCACGCAATCGCCCGTGAGCCAACTCCCCTCGGTGAAGGCGGGTTCGGCGCAGATGTCCGCGACGCGCTCGAACGCCGCGCCGATCACCTGATCGCCAAAGGGTTGGCGAAGCGACAGGGGCAGCGCGTGATCTTCAACCGCGACCTTCTGAATACGTTGCGCAACCGTGAACTCAAAGCGGTCCGTGAGAAACTCGCCACGGAGATCGGGCGTCCGCATACGCCATCGAAAACCGGGGACTATGTTACCGGCACGTATCAGCGCCGCGTCGCGCTCGCATCAGGGCGCTTTGCCATGATCAATGATGGGCTCGGCTTCCAACTCGTGCCGTGGACACCGTCCATCGAGAAACACCTTGGCAAGCACATCAGCGGCGTCGCCCGGAGCAACGGCGGTGTCGATTGGGACTTTGGGCGCAACCGCGGGATCGGGTTCTAGCGGCGACCATAGCCGGGAAAGGGAAAGATTATGTCAGCAACGAAAATCCTCTGGGGCCAGATCCTCATCGTGTCCCTGATCGTGCTCACCACGACCTGGGCCGCGACACAGTGGACAGCTCTGCGGCTCGGCTTCCAGCCCCAGTTGGGACAGCCGTGGTTTGAACTGCTCGGAATGCCCGTCTATTACCCACCCGCCTTCTTCTGGTGGTGGTATGCCTATGATGCCTATGCGCCACCGATCTTTATCGAAGGCGCTCTGATCGCGGCGTCGGGTGGTTTTTTGTCGGTCGGAGCTGCGATCTTCATGTCGGTCTTGCGGGCACGCGAAGCCCAAAACGTCGACACCTATGGATCGGCCCGTTGGGCCGAAGAGCGCGACATTCGGAACGCAGGACTGTTCGATCCGGATGGCGTGATCCTTGGAAAGCGTGACCACGCGTATTTGCGACACGACGGGCCGGAACACGTGCTGTGCTTTGCACCCACAAGATCCGGCAAAGGCGTGGGCCTCGTCATCCCGTCGCTCCTGACCTGGCCCGGATCAGCCATCGTGCACGATATCAAGGGCGAGAACTGGCAACTGACATCGGGCTTCCGCGCGAAGCACGGTCGTGTTTTGCTGTTCGATCCGACCAACGCGACGTCTTCTGCCTACAATCCGTTGCTCGAAGTCCGGCGGGGTGAGTGGGAAGTGCGGGATGTCCAGAACATCGCCGACATTCTCGTCGACCCCGAAGGCTCACTGGAAAAACGCAACCATTGGGAGAAGACCAGCCACGCCCTGCTGGTCGGTACAATCCTGCACGTCCTCTACGCGGAGGCGGACAAGACACTGGCCGGCGTGGCGAAATTTCTGTCTGACCCACAGCACCCTATCGAAACCACGCTTGAAACAATGAAGACCACCAACCATCTCGGGGACGCCGGACCGCATCCCGTCGTTGCAGGTGCCGCACGTGAGCTGCTGAACAAATCGCCCAACGAACGCTCCGGCGTCTTGTCGACCGCAATGTCGTTTCTCAGTCTCTATCGCGATCCCGTTGTGGCCAAGGTCACCCGACGTTGCGACTGGCGGATTGGAGATCTTGTTCAGGGCACTGACCCGGTTACCCTTTACCTCGTCGTACCACCGTCCGACATCAACCGCACCAAACCGCTGATCCGCCTGATCCTGAACCAGATTGGCCGCCGATTGACCGAGGATCTGGAGGATAAGGATCGGCGTCACCGCCTCCTCCTGATGCTGGACGAGTTCCCAGCATTGGGACGGCTCGACTTCTTCGAAAGCGCGCTGGCGTTCATGGCGGGCTATGGCATCAAGAGTTTCCTGATCGCGCATTCCTTGAACCAGATCGAGAAGGCTTACGGGCCAAACAACTCGATCCTCGACAACTGTCATGTGCGCGTAAGCTTCGCGACCAATGATGAGCGGACGGCAAAGCGGGTGTCCGATGCTTTGGGAACGGCAACGGAAATGCGCGCGATGAAGAACTATGCCGGTCATCGCCTTTCCCCCTGGCTCGGCCATCTTATGGTCAGCCGACAGGAAACGCCTCGTCCCCTCCTCACCCCCGGTGAGGTGATGCAACTGCCCGCGAGCGACGAAATTGTCATGGTGGCCGGAACGCCGCCGATCCGGGCGCAAAAGGCGCGGTACTTCAAAGATGCCCAATTGCAGGCCCGCGTTCTGCCGCCAGCGACGCCACACAAGACTGATGCTTCAGCGAAGGACGACTGGAGCCTGATCGCACCTCCCAAGCCGCCAGAGATCGATAAAGATGAGAAGCTGACGGCAGAAAACGCAACCACCGATGATCCCAATGAACAGCGGCGTCAACCAGAACTGGACCGAACTGAAGAAACAGGGAAGGAAAAATCCATCGAGAACGAGTTTGAACCCGACCTCAAGACGCCACCGAAAGACCAGGCCGTTCAATTGAGGCAGCTTGATCAGCAAGCTCGTCAATTTGCGCGACAGGCTTCGATGGATCCCAACGATGGGATCGACATGTGAGGACAAGGAAATGAAACAGCCCAAGAAACACCGCCTATCCGTCTATCTTGACCCAGATATCATGACGTCACTCGTCGACTACGCAGCCCGGCGCGATCATTCCCGCTCGCTTGTGGCCGAAGCCGCTATTGCATCATTTCTGTCGCCAGATGCCGCGGAACGCCAAGAAGCGGCAACGACCAAACGTCTCGACCAAATCGACCGCCGCATGTTCCGCCTGGAGCGCGACGTCAGCATCTCGGTGGAAACCCTGGCGCTGTTCGTTCGGTTTTGGCTGACCACGAACCCACCCCTGCCTGAACCGGCTCGGGCTGCGGCCAAAGCGCAGGCGGGCGAACGCTATGATGCGTTCATCGCCGCACTTGGGCGACGTCTGGCCAAGGGTCCAGCTCTGCGTCAGGAAGTTTCGGAGGACGCGCCAAAATAGTTTTCAACTCGATGAGGTGTGGGGCAATCGCGGCACACAGCCGCCCATGGGTGGCGGCCATGAAACCCGTCGCCTGTTCATCCCGGGCGAGGATGAAGCGAATGGAAGAGTGGCTGAGAGAGTCGCACAAATCGAGATTTTCCTCACCGGGCGCGCCGAAGGTATGGCTTACCTCCCTCGTTTTCGAAGACCTTTACGAAAATATCCGAAGCATTGATGGTCATTCGGCCCCTATTTTATCGTCGACCGGATTTCCTGCAACTGTGGCGATCTCGGCAGGTCCGGGTTCTTGAGATTCTGCAACAGTGCCGGGCGGTTTTTGCTGCGGCTCGCCAGGGCAATGCCCACCAGCGTCAGACCGATGCCGATGACTTCAATCCATCCGATCCGCTCGTTGAAAAACAGTGCGCCCAGCGACAGACCGAAGATCGGAACCAGAAAGCTGAACGCATTGGCACGGTTGAGTTCGGTCTTCTGCAGGATCGCGCTCCAAAGCCAATAGACAAGTGAAATGTTGAAAGGCCATTGCAGCGGGTGTTGCAATGAGGATTTTCGAGACTGTTTTTGTGCGCACGGCCCAACACTCGCTGACACTGAAAACCAACCCGGCACGATTGTATCGTGATCTGCCCGCCGTTTTCGGGATAGTTTTGTTCAGGATGATGCTGGAAGGACGCTGACAGATGATCGAGACAACGCGGAAGGTTGGCGCTCATAGGCCCTTTGCCCTGGTTCTCAGCGGCGGTGGGGCACGAGGGCTGTCGCATGTGGGTGTGCTGAAAGCGCTGGTCAGCAAGGGCTATGTGCCAAGCGCCATTGTCGGCGTGTCGATGGGTGCCGTCGTAGGCGCGACTTATGCGTTGAATAGCAACTGGTTCCGGGAATTGGTCAACATGGACACCAGCGGCTTTCCGATGACTCCGAACTTTCAGGTGCCGGGCCTTTCCGCAAAGTTGAAAAGCCTGCTGATCGCGCAACGGGCGGCGCGCGACATGTACTTTGGTTGGGGCACCGGTGCGCGCACCGAGAAATGGGGGCGCAGTATTCTGGCAAGTTTGACCAAAGGCAAAAACCTGGAGGACGGGGCTCTGCCGGTCTTTGTCTGTGCAACGGACATGTTGTCCGGTGACCGGGTTGTCCACAGCAAGGGTCATGCTGAGGATTATGTCTATGCAAGTGCTGCACTTGCGGGAATTCTGCCGCCGCTTGCCGACGGGCCACATATCCTGATGGACGGGGCCTATGCCGACATTGCGCCGGTCGATGTGGCACGCAGCACCGGCGCGGAGGTGGTGTTAGCGGTCGATCCCAGTCAGCAGGAAGCCACCGTCGGTCCGCAGAACGGCGTGCAGGCGATGCTGCGTTCCGTCGAAATCTGTCAGAACGAACATGCCCGCCTGCGCTTCAGTCAGGCTGATCTGGTCATCAGGCCCAGATTTGCCCAGAGCGTCGGGACACTTGAGTTTCAGTTCAAGCGCCACTGTATAGCAGCGGGTGTGATGGCGGTTCGCAGGTCGGATTCGCAGATACGCGCCTTGCTTGGACAAGTTGCGTCAGGCGCGGCGATCCCCCAAGGCGACGGTAAGACAGGCGTGTCGTTGCTCTGACCAAATATGTGCGGACCGGATCAGTCATAGACAAACAACCGGATACGAAGCCCTTCTTCGTCCTGACAGACTGCACTTGCGTTCAACCCGGCAGAAGCCCGGCGAAGGCTGCCATGAGGAGGGTAATCAGGCCCGCGACGGTCAGGACACCGGCAAGGAGCGGAGATTGCGGTTGCGCCGGGACGGCTTCAGCCGTGCGATACATCGGCACCACAATGCGCAGGTAAACGCCCAGCGCCAGCACGCTGTTCAGGATACCGATCACCGCCAGCCAAAGGAACCCGGCCTCGACCGCGGCGGTAAGCAGATACACTTTGCCGACAAAGCCAAAGAGCGGCGGGATGCCGGTCAGCGACAGCAGGAAGATCACCATTGCCATCCCGGCCATGGGTCGGCGGCGGCCAAAGCCCTGCATATCCTCCAGATCGCGCCCTGCGATCATCACCACTGCGAACGCTCCCAGGTTCATCGCCACATAGGCGGCGGCGAAGACGATGATGCCGGGCAGGGCCAGCGGGCTGACGCCAAGCGCCACGACACCCATCAGGAAATAGCCCGACTGCGCCACCGAGGAATAGGCAATGAGGCGCACCAGATTGGTCTGCACCAGGGCGGCGAGATAGCCATAGGTCATGGTCGTCGCCGAGATCAGCGCTAGGACCAGCGGCCAGCCCGCATCACGCGGCAGATCGCGCAGCACCTGCGCAAACGCAAAGAACGCAGCGAGTTTGGTGATGACCGACAGATAGGCGGCGACCGAAACCGGCGCGCCGTCATAGGCATCCGGCGCCCAGAAATGGAACGGCACCAACGCCGCCTTGTACCCCAGCCCGACGATCACCGCGACCAGCCCCGCGATGGCGATCAGCGGCTTGCCGTCCAGCGCGCCCAGGCTCGAAAACAGTGTCGATCCGGTGCCGCCGAACCAGAACGTGATCCCGTAGATCATCACCGATCCTGTGACGGCACCGAAAACCAGGTATTTCATGCCCGCCTCGGTGGCGGCGTCGTCACGCGGAAAAGCCACCAGCGCGAACGAGCCGAGCCCGGTCAGAACCACGCCGAGTACCAAGAGCATCATATCGCCGCCGCCCGCCAGCATCAGTGCCCCAAGGGTAACCAGCGTGATCAACGCATAGACGCTGCCCTCGCGCTCCTGCCCGGCAATTTCGGCGCGCGCCATCAAAAGCGTCAGCGCGGTGCCCGGCAGCAGGATCAGCTTTGCCCATCCGGCGATCAGGTCAATGCGGTAAGTGCCGCCGAACACCGTGGTATCGGCGTCCAGCACCGGCAGCGTCAGCAGGCTGGCCGCGGTCAGGCCCGCCAGCCCGAGCACCAGCACCAACCGCGCGGCGCGCGCCATTTCGGCCACGATCATTAGCATGGCGGTTGCGGCCAGCAGCAGCTCCGGGGCCAGAAGGGACAGATCGCGCGCCATCAGAAGCTCAGGGATGCCATGGTGGTGTCGATCATGTCGATCAGCCAGCCCGGAGCCACACCGACAAGGATCGTCAAGATCAGGAGCGGCACAATCACCAGCATCTCGCGGCGGTCGAGATCGGGCAGGGCGGCCCAGGTCTCATTGGCGGCCCCCAGAAACACCGCCGCGATGGCCCGCAGGTAGAGCCCAGCCGTGACCACGATGGCAAGGATCGCGACAATCGCCCAGGGCGCGCTGTCGAGCGTGGCCAGAAAGATCTGAAACTCGGCCGGGAAATGCGCCAGCCCCGGCAGCCCGAGCGAGGCAAAGGCCGACAGGATAAAGGCCCATCCAAGCCACGGCAGCCGGGGCAGAAGCCCGCCGAAATCGGCCATGTCGCGCTTGTGGGCGCGGTCCTGCAACATTCCGACCAGGAAAAAGAGCGCGCCGGTGACCAGGCCGTGGCTGACCATCTGAAGCGTCGCACCATCCAGCGCGATGGTGCGGATGCGCGGATCGAGGCTGAGCGCGGCCACCGCCACGCCGATCACGACATAGCCCATGTGATTGACCGACGTATAGGCGATCATCTTTTTCAGATCGCTTTGGGCAAGGGCGGCGAAAGCCCCGTAAAGCGCGCTGACAACGCCGAAGGCGAGGATCACCTGAGCCGCCTGTGTAAAGGCCTCGGGCGTCATCTGCAACGCGAACCGGACCAGGCCGTAGGTGCCGAATTTCAGCATGACACCGGCCAGGATCACGCTGCCCGCGGTCGGGGCCTGCACATGCGCGGCCGGCAACCAGGTATGCACCGGAAAGGCCGGGATCTTGACCGCGAAGGTAAACAGCATGGCGATCAGGGCCAGCATTGCCGCCAACCCCGTCAGGGGCGGCGCATCGATCCAGACCCGCATGTCGAACGTGCCGCTGCTCAGGTAGAGCCCGATAATGGCCAGCAGCAAAGGCAGCGATCCCAGGAGCGTGTAGAGAAAAAACATCAGCGCCGCGCGCTGGCGTTCCTCATAGCCCCAACCGGCGATCATGAAATACATGCCGACCAGCGAGACCTCGAAAAAGACGTAGAACAGCAGCCCGTCCAGCGCCATGAACGTGCCCAGTGACGCGGTCTCCAGCATCAGCATCAGCACCACGTAGCTTGGGGCGCGGTCGGTGATGCGCGCCGAATAGATCGCCGATAACAGGAACAGCAGCGATGTCAGCAGCACCAGCGGCAGGCTCAGCCCGTCCAGACCCAGCCGATAGGCGGCCCCGATGGCGGGGATCCAGGCGATCTCTTCGATCTGCGCGAAACCGCCGGGCTGAATGCCGCGTGACCAGATCACCAGTGTGATCAGAAAGGTCAGGCCGGTTACGCCGATCGACAGCCCATGCGCGACGCGGGCCGACCGGTTGGGCAGGGCCATCAGCGCCAGACCGCCAAGGATCGGCAGGAAGGTGGCAAGGGTCAAAAGCGGCATGGAACGATTTCCTCAAAGATAAAATGGGGCAGCAAGCAGAACACCGATGACAACGGCGATGCCGGCAAAGGTCAGCGCCAGTTCGCGGTGGATCAGCCCGCTTTGCAGGCGCCGCGCGCGGGCACCGGCTGCGATCATGCGCCGGACAAGCCCGAATATCGCGGCGTCGATGGCATCCGTGTCGGTGGATCTGGCACCAAATCCCAGTTGCAGGGATTGCCGCCCGATCCACAGTGAAGCCGCGAAGAGCGCGTCGTCGCATCGATTGACAAGATGCGCGGTGCCAAGACCGATGCGGCGGATCAGCCCGATCTGCGCGGCCAAGAGATGCCGCTCGAACGTCTCGCATGCGGCGGCGATGGCCAGCGCCGGGCGCAGGATCAGCCCGTCCATGCCGCCCGCCACCGCAAATCCCGCCTGCGCGGGGGCCGATATCGGACCGAGCAGGCGGGCCGGGGCGATGAACCAGCCCAATGCCAGGCCAATCGATCCTGCCCCGAGGCCAAGCGCCGGAACAAGCAACCCGACCGCGGCCAACTCGGCACCAAGCAAGTGTTCCAGCGGGCCAAATCCCGGGCCGATCCCCGCCGCCAGGGCGACCAGAACGCCCATTCCCGCCGCCATCAAGGGGACACGCGGTGGCGGCGCGACCGCCGGCCCGGACCACAGAGCTTTCAGCACGCGGCCCATATAGGCCCCGGTCAGAACGCTGCCCGCCAGCGCCAGGGGGGTCAGCCAGGGGCTTGCGGGGCTTTCCAGTGCGGCGGCAATTATGGCATCCTTGGAGAAGAACCCGGCCAGCGGCGGTATGCCCGCCAGCGCCAGCGCGGCAATGGCGAAACCCGCGAAAATGCCGGGCCGGGCGCGTCCGGCCCCGGCCAGCACCTCCAGATCGGTGCTGTCGCGGTCATGCTGAAACACGCCCGCGCCCAGGAAAAGCGCGCTTTTGATCGCGGCATGGGCGATGAGGTGCAAAAGCGCCGCCACCGGTGCCCCGGCCCCGATGGCCACCAGCATCAGCCCGTATTGGCTGGAGGTCGAGGCGGCCAGAAGGCGTTTGAGGTCGCGCGCGGCCAGGGCGATCAGCCCGGCGATCACCGCGGTCACCCCGCCGACGATGCCGATGGCCAAAAGCGCGCCGCCCGGCAGCATCGGAGCCACCCGGATCAGCAGGATCGCGCCCGCTGCCACCAGCGTGGCGGAATGCAGCAGCGCCGAGACCGGCGTCGGGCCGGCCATGGCGCGCATCAGCCAGTCCTGCAGCGGCACCTGCGCCGATTTGCCCATCGCGGCAATCAAGAGCAGCAGCCCGGCGATCAGCGCGGGCGTGCCGGTGGTGGCGAGGGTGGCGGATATTTCAGATGTGCCCGCCGCGCCGATCAGCACGAAGGCCCCGGTATAAAGCCCCAGATCGGCGGTACGGGTATAAAGAAACGCCCGCGTGGCCGCGGTTGCGACACCCGCCCGGCCATGCCAGAAACCGATCAGCAGATAGCTGGCAAAGCCGATCATCTCCCAGGCGGCCAACAGCGTGATCCAGTCGCCCGCCAGCACCAGCGCCTGCATCGCGGCCACGAAAAGCAGCATGGTGGCCAGGAACCGGGCCCGTTCGGGGTCGTGTGCCATGTATCCCACGGCGTAGGTCAGCACCATCGCGGCAACCGTGGCCACGACCAGGGACAGGGTCGCCGTCAGCGGGTTTGCCACCAGCCGGATCGGAAATTCGGGCAGAAAGGGCAGGGCCGCGGTGACCGGAGCGCCGCCCGACGCGACCACGAACAGCCCGAGGGCACCGATCAGCCCCAGCCCCGCGCCCGCAAGCGCCAGCGCCCCGGACCCGCGCCGGGCCGCGAGGATCGCCAGTGCCGCCACCAATGGCGCAAGCAGGGTCAGTGCCAGCATCATCATCCCTTCAACTCGCGCGCTTCTTCCATCTCGACCGACCCGCGCGCGCGAAACCGCGCGATGGCGATGCCAAAGCCCACGGCCATTTCCACGGCCATCACCGCCATGACGATCAGCACGAACATCTGGCCCGCGGGCTCATCGGGGTGCAGATAGCGCCAGAAGGCGACCAGATTGACCAGGGCGGCGGCCAGGACCAGTTCGACCCCCATGATGATCATCACCAGGTTGGTCTGGCTCAATGCGCCATAAAGACCGGTGCCAAACATGGCCGCGCCGACGCTGAGGGCGATCAAAAGTTCAGGGATCATGACCTGCGCCCCCCGCCCGGTGCAATCGCGACCATGGTTGCGGCAACCATCGCCGTCAGGATCGTCAGCCCGGCCGATTGGAAGATGAACATCGAGCGGCCCAACAGCTCGCGCCCCAGCTCGGCCGTTTGTTCCGCGGCCGCCGGGATCCGGGTTGCAGGCGGCCCCCAATCCGCCAGCCAGATCACCGCCAGCGCGCCGACCAGCCCGGTGGCCCCCGCCCAGAGCGACAGCCGTTTCTGATGCGTCATCTCCATCGCGCCCATGCCGCCCGGATCCATCATGAACATCACCATGAAAATGGCCATCACGCTCATCTCCGTGGCCATCATCATGATCTGCAACACGCCCAGAAACTCGGCCTGCATCAGCAGGAACATCACGCCGACGGCAGTTTGCGAAAACAACAGCGCAATCGCCGAGCGCACCATCGAATGGGTGCGAAAGACCACCACGCCGAACCAGATCGCCGCGGCCCCGAAAAAGGCCAGAAAAAACATCTGTGCGAAACTTCCGGTCATATCGGCACCACCAAAGCAATCACGCCCACCAGAAAGATATTCGCCAGGGCCAGCGAGATACCCAGCTTCCAGCTGACCGACAGATATCGCGCCTCACGCACCCGCGGCACGACCCGCCCCGCAGCCAGCATCAGCGCCGCGACGGACAGGATCTTGAGCGCGCTCCAGACCACCGGCGGCAACCAGGGGCCAAGCCAGCCGCCAAGATAGAAGGTCACCGTGGCCCCCGCCATCACCAGGATGATGAACAGCCGCGCCAGCCGCAGCACCGCCAGCCGCGCGCCGGTATATTCCGCCTCGATCCCGCCGGCCAGATCGCCCGCGCCTGTCGGCAGGTCGAGCGGCGGCAGCCAGGCCAGCCCCATCGCCGCAACAATGAAGAGCGCGAAACCGATCGGCTGGTACACGATGTTCCACAGCGCCGCCTGCGAGGTGACGATATCCACCGTCGACAGCGATTCCGCCCGCATGGCAACGGCGGTAATCGGCATCACGATCAGCATGGCATAGGCGATGAACTGGCCCAGGAACCGCCATCCGCCGATCATGCCATAGGCTCCGTTCGGGCCCCACCCGGCCATGATCAGGGCCACCAGAACATATGCCAGCGCCGCGTTCAGAAAGAGCGCTCCGGTGGCCAGGTCGGTGATGATCAGTCCCGGTGCCAACGGAATGACCGCCGCCGCCAGCAGGCCGACCACCAATAGCAGCACCGGGGCCACCTCGAAAAACAGCCGGTCGGGGGTGCGCGCGATCAGCGTCTCGCGCCCCAACAGCGCCAGCGCCGAAATCGCGGGGCGCGTCAGGCTGAACCGGCCATGGGTCAGCCAGCTTTCCAGAACCGCAATGAAATAGCTCCCCGCCACGAGCGACAAAAGAACGATGACACTGCTCATGGGGCAATCTCCCACGGATCGAGATCGAGCGAGCCAATAGCCGTCAGTGCATCGGCCAGTTCGCTCTGGGCGGTCAGGTTGTCGATCAGGCCGGATTGCGCGGCAAAGGCGGTTTCGATCTGCGCCGACGCCACTTTGCCGTCCGACAGCATCAGATGACAGTTGGCCACACCGCGCGGGGTTTCGACCGACGCCATGCCGTGGCCGGTTGCGCCTCCGATATCTTCCGGCCTCGGTATTTCGACGGTGCCCGCGCGGGCAATCAGATCGAGGCTCTGGGAAATCTCATCACAGCGCTGGTGCAGCCGCGCCCGGGCATTGCCCGATGATTGGGTCACGATCTCAAAGCCGAGGGCCGTATAGACCGGATTGTCGGTCCGCCGGTCTGCTGCAACGCCCGCCGCGCGCGCAACCGGGCCGGTCGTGACCGTCGCGCTGTCTAGACGGCCGATCCCGGAAAGCTTTGCGCGCATCAGCGGCGTCGCCCGGACCCGATGCAGCAGCGCCCGGATCGGCCCGGCGCGGGCGGAAATTTCCGCAATGTCAGCATCGCGCAGCGTTTGTTGCAAAGCGGCGGCGCGGCGTTCCAGCCAAATCAGCCCGACCTGCGCACCGAACCCGGCAAGCCAGTTCAGGTGGCTCGCGATCCGTTCGCGTTCCACTGCCGCCGCGCGGGCCTTGGCCCGGTCCGGCGAGACGTCCCGCCCGGCAGCCGCCTCCAGTGCCAGACAGGCCAGCTGCCGCATCGCGACCGGTGCCAGAGGTGTCAGTTCGGCCATACGGTCGGCCAACCCGGTCGGGTCAAGCCCATCGCCAAGCACGGATCCGACGCGGCTCTGCGCCCGCGCCTCGACGACGGTATCGCCGTCCAGCGTCAGGGTCAGGCCCAAGCCCCCCGGCAAGCCGGGAAAGAACGGCCCGAACGGGACCTTGATCCATTCCATCCTGAGCCCGTCCGGGCTGGCCGGCATGTCGCGGGTCAGATCGACCATCGACATGAAATGCGCTTCGACCCCTTCGACCGGTTCGCCCTGCATGGCATGGCCCGCATGGCCGCCGTCGCCACTGTGCTTGCCGTGATCGTGGCCACCAGGTTCGCTATGACCGTTATGCCCGGCGTGGCCGTTGGGTTTGCCGTGACCGCTAAGATCCGGCTCTCCAGCTGCGTCGGTCTTTACGAGAATCATCCCGCATTTGGGACAGTTACCAGGCTGGTCGCTGATCACTTCGGGATGCATCGGGCAGGTGTATTGCTCGGGCGTGGTGGCGGCGTGATCGTGGCCGCCATGTCCGGCATGACTTTCATGCCCAGAGTGATCGTGCCCGCCATTGTCTTCCACGCGGACGAGAATCATCCCGCATTTGGGGCAGGAACCGGGCTGGTCGCTGACCACGTCCGGATGCATCGGGCAGGTGTATTGTTCGGGCGCGGCGGCGGCGTGATCGTGGCCGCCATGTCCGGCATGACTTTCATGCCCAGAGTGATCGTGCCCGCCATTGTCTTCCACGCGGACGAGAAACATCCCGCATTTGGGGCAGGAACCGGGCTGGTCGCTGACCACGTCCGGGTGCATCGGGCAGGTGTATTGTTCGGGCGCGGCGGCGGCGTGATCGTGGCCGCCATGTCCGGCATGACTTTCATGCCCAGAGTGATCGTGCCCGCCATTGTCTTCCACGCGGACGAGAATCATCCCGCATTTGGGGCAGGAACCGGGCTGGTCGCTGACCACGTCCGGGTGCATCGGGCAGGTGTATTGCCCCGGTACCGCCGCGCGGGATACGCGCTCATGCGCGTTATCGGCTGCGGCTGGCGGGTGACCCTGCGTCTGGTGGCCGGCATGGCCTGTTGCGGAGGTTTCCTTTGGCATCAGGGTCATGCCGCATTTGGGACAGTTACCAGGCTGGTCGCTGATCACTTCGGGATGCATCGGGCAGGTGTATTCGATGCGGGTGCCAAGGCTGGCGGCGTCAAAATCTGTCACTTCAGCCAAAAACGCACCTGCCGCCATGGCGCCGCGCAGATCCGCCAGCGCGGCTACAAGCCCCGCCTGCGACAAGGCACCGGTCGCGTCGGCGACGGGCAGGGGGGTGATGTCGCCAGCCGCAAGCGTGAGGATCGCGCGCGGGCGCGGCATCTGGGCATAAGCAATCGTCGCGGCCTCCACCAGTGTGGGCACCAGCGGCCCGACAATCAGCAGAACATTGGCGTGGCGCGGGGTGGCCGACAGATGCAACCCGACCGCTAAAAAATCGAGCCCGCGGGCCCGTGCCACATCAGGCCCTGGCACCACAAAGGCACACAGATCGCGCGACATCGCCGCCGCCACCAACCGCCGCAATCCGGTCATCGTTCCTTTGCGCGCACCTTGCATCATTGCCGCCGCAACGCCCCCTGGCTCCAGCCGTACAGCAGGCCAAGAAACAGGATGGCCAGAAACACCCCCATGTCGAGCAGGGCGATCAGCCCTTCCTCGCGGTAGACGACCGACCATGGATACATGAAGGCCATTTCCATATCGAAGGCCAGAAACAACAGCGCGTAGCCATAATATTTGGCGTGGTAGCGCACCCAAACCGGATCCCGCGACAGGGTTCCGGCGGTCGCGGGCACATCCTTGCCCGGCTCAGACCGGGACCGCCCGATGGCACCGGCCAGCGCATAAAGGCTCAGCACGAGACCGAGCGCGCCCAGGGTCAGGCCGAACAGAGTGGCATATTGGGCAAGCTCACTCATTCAACGACCGGTCCTTGCAAATAGTTCCCTGTTCAGCTTAGGGCTGTGGACGGCGCGCCACAACAGCTATCTGGCCAGTTCAAAGGTTTCGATTATACTTCAGACGTGGGCGGGGCGGCGTGTTACAAGCCGGTGCGAAAAATGTTTACGGTGGTGGAGCCCGGCTGGGGCACCGGATGGTCGTGTGACCGAAACTGACAATGTCGCAACTGCCGGGCGAACGAAAAAGAGGCTGGACAAGATGGCCAACGCATCCGTGCCCGGTAGCGAAAACAAGACCGGCCTGCGCCGGATCGTTCCGGCGATGAGCACGCCGCTGGCCTCGATCTTCGGCAGCGGATTTCTGGTGGTGGTGCCGGTTCTGGCCAGCGCGGTGGGGCCCTATGCGATCGCGGCGATCGTCGTGGTGGCCCTGGTGGCGCATCAGGTCGGCGCCATCGTGCGCCACAACATCCTCTGCGCCGAGCCGGTGCTGGCGGCACGCAGCAACCGCATCACCCTGCTGGCGGAGCGGGTTTCGGATTTCGCGCTGGTGGCGGCCTATATCGTGTCGATCTGCCTTTATGTGCATATCCTGTCGTCTTTCGTGCTCGGCGGGCTGGGGCTGGATACGGCGTTCAACAAAAGCCTGATGACAAGCATCATCATCGCCGCCGTCACCCTGATCGGCATCGCCGGCGGGCTGGGCCCGCTGGAAAAGCTGGAACGCTGGGCGCTTTACCTCACCATCGCAATCCTCGCGGCACTGCTTTTGGGCTTCGCGCTCTATGACGGCGCGCTGCTGCTTCAACCGGGCGCGTTTGAGTGGCCCGCCATGCCCGCGCGCAGCGCCTGGGAGATCGCTACCATCGTGGCGGGCACGCTGATCATCGTGCAGGGGTTCGAGACAACCCGCTATCTGGGCGAACATTTCGATTCCGACACGCGGATCCGCGCCGCACGCTGGTCGCAGTATTTCTCGCTGTCTGTCTATGTGGTCTTTGTTGCACTGGCGCAGCCGCTGGTGACGGTGCTGAACGGCGAATACGGCGAAAACAGCCTGATCAGGCTGGCGGCGGCGGCTTCGGTTCTCTTGCCGCTGCCGCTGATCGTTGCCGCCGGGCTGTCGCAGTTTTCGGCGGCGGTCGCCGATACGCTGGCGGCGGCGGCGAACCTGAAAGAGGCCAGCCACGGCCGCGTGGCCCCACGCTGGGGCTATCTGGCAGTGGGGCTGGCGGCGATCGCCCTGGCCTGGACAGGCTCGACCTTCACGATCATCGCGCTCGCCTCGCGCGCCTTCGCGTTCTACTACCTGATGCAATGCGTGGTGGCCTATTCCGTCTGCAGCAACAATACCGAGCGCGCCCGGTTCATCGGCATCGGCATCGTGCTGGCCTTCGTGCTGATCTTCGCGGTGCCGGCAGGGTAGTTGCGAGAGCAAGCCCCTCACGGCTGACGCCACTTCCTGCCGCTGACGGGTTGTCGGCGGCCCCCAACGGCAATACCATTTGCCCGTTGAAATGGGCGCGCCTGCGCCGCATCTGCCGGAGCCCCTGCCCATGTGCCTTTCCCAAACCGTCAGCTTCGCCGCCAGCGCCCTTCTCGTCACCGGCGGCGGCTTTGCCATCACCAAGGCCTGGCAGATCAACAAACGCTACCTGCCGGTGGCGCTGATGCCGCTCTTTGCGGGCCTGCAGCAATTCATGGAAGGCGGGGTCTGGTGGGGGGTCAACACCGGCGACGCGGGCACCACGCTGCTGGGCGCGCTCGGGTTCATCTTCTTCACCTGGTTCATGTGGCCGTTCTGGATTCCGCTGGCGAGCTATGTGCTGGAGCCGCCCGAAAGCCGCAGAAAACCCTGGATGCTGGCAATGTCGGCGGGCGGGCTGGCGTTTGGTCTCGCGCTTTATGTGCCGCATCTGCTCAATCCGGATTGGGTCGAGGTTTCGGTGAACCGGGACTCGCTGGCCTATGAGGGCACGATGATCCTCGATTACCTGATGCCGCGTGAATTGACCTATACAATCTACCTGTTCCTGATCATTGCGCCGCCCGCGATCTCTACCTACCTGCACATGCGATGGTTTGCGCTTACCATCGTGGCGGTCGTGGTCGTGGATATCCTGTTCCTGCGCTATGCCTACATCTCGTTTTTCTGCCTGCTTGCAGGGCTGGGCACGCTGCATCTGATTTACATCATCGTGCGCAACAAATGCGCCCGTGAATGCCCGATGCTGTTTGCATGACTGCCCGGCTGAAATACAGGATCGCAGAGGTATCCGCTGAAATGGAAAATTCCGCATCTCCGGCAAAATCCGGTGCCGGGCTCGACAGGGCGCTGCTTGCCGGGCGGTCTACTTTTCTTGGATTCCTGATTAAACGCCTGGGCAACCGCGCCGACGCCGAGGATGTGCTTCAGGAATTCTGCATCCGCGTCCTGACCCGAAAGGACCAGTTGCGCGAGGCAGAGCGCATGGATGCCTGGCTCTACGCGGTGCTGCGCTCGGCGCTCAACGACCATTATCGCAAGACCGGACGTTCGCGGCAGCTGAACGACGCGGTCGCGCAGGAGATGAAATCCTCCGAAATCGCCGAGGACCCGGTCGAGGCGATGGCCTCGATCTGCAACTGCGTCAAGGGGCTGGTGCCCGAATTGCGCCCGGCCGATGCCGAACTGATCCGGCGCATCGACATCGACAAGGCCGACCGCGCGACGGTCGCGGCCGATCTGGACCTCAGGCCCGGCACCCTGAACGTCAGGTTGCACCGCGCCCGCGCCGCATTGGCCGATGCGCTGTTGTCGCATTGCGGATACTGTTGCCAAGATGGCTTTGTCGATTGTTCCTGTCCGCCGGTTGGCTGCGAGCACCCGGTCGAAGAGACGGATTGCAAGGACCAAAGCCACCCCGGCTGATCTGCCGTTTCCGTAATGATGTGTTGAAACCTGCGTCTACCTGATGAAGGGCTTTCATGCCCGGCAACGCAGGAGCAGCTCGCCATGAACACTCCGCGATCCTCATGTTCCGGCCTCGACGCGGCCGGACCGGAATTCGACGAGGAATTCCGGAACATCCTCGACACGCTGTTCTGTGCGTGCATGGAGGAATTGCAGGACACCGACACACATCTGCACCGCGCGCTGTTCCGGTTGACGGAAATGGAAGGGCAAACCCCGTCCCGGGCCGCGCACGCGCTGGGCCTCGGAATTTCGCAAGCGGAAGAGTTGCTGGCCACGACCCGGCGCGATATCGCTGTTCTGATGGCTCTGGGCCTGTGCATGCCGGTGCACCGGGGGTCTGCAGATCCGCCCCGCCCTCACGGTTGCCGGTGCGGAAATACCGCGATGGTGCGAGGGGACAAACCGCCGATGGCACCCTGACCGGTCGCCCGCTAGGTGAATTCCTGGCGCCGGACTTGTCGGCTGTTGCCGGGCCGCGTGGCGAACCGGCAACAGCCTCTCGACCACGCGCAACGATAACAGTAATGATAATCGCGACCGAACGCCCTTGTTGGGAGCCAGGGCGGCGGCCCGGCAGCCATAGGAGGACCAGAGATGATCAACGCACAGGAAGGGTCTACCGCCCCGATGCGCCGCACCCTGCGCGCAGGCATTGCCGCGATTTTGATCGCGTCTTCCGGCGGTGCCCTGGCGCAGACCACCAGCGATTACGCAGTCGTTGACGGCGTGACAATCTACTACGCCGTTCTGCCGGCCGAGATGTTGCGCAACTATCCGCCGGGCTCGGAGGAAGGCCGGATGCATGGCGGCGTGCCGAGTGGGCGGCATGTGCACCATCTGCAGATCGCACTTTTTGACGCCACGACCGGCGCGCGCATCACCGATGCAAACGTCGTGGCAACGGTTACCGAAACCGGTCTGGGTGGCGTCGCACGCGCCCTTGAGCCGTTTCAGATCGGCCAGGCCCTGACCTATGGCGGCTATTTCCAGTTCGACACGCGCGACCTCTACGAAATTCGGGTGCGGGCGACCCTGCCCGATGACGGACGCGAGATCGAAAGGACCTTTGAATACCGGCATCAGTGACACGCGACGAACTGGGCCTCGGGCCCGCCAGGCAATGGAAAGAACATGGAAAAACGAACCAAATATCTAGCCGTCTCGACGGCGCTCTTCTCCGGACTTCTTGTCCTGGGGTGGGCGACGCATGGCACGGGCATCGTGCGCGACGACCCCGAACGCAATATCGTCATCCCCGACGAATTGACCAGCACGCTGCAGGTCCGGGCCGCCTATGACGGCGAGCGCATCTGGTTCCGCTATCGTTGGCCGACCGAACGCCCGGCCATCTTCAATGATGTTCTGGTCTATCAGGACGGCGAATGGGTCGCGCGGGGAGGCGAGGCGCTTGGCCCGAACCCCGACTATCTGACCGAAGACCGGGTCGCGATGATGATCGACGATGGATCGGTGCCGCTGTTCTCGCGCTATGGCGGCTACATCACCATCGGCGATGGGCTGACCACCTTTACCGGCGTGCCCGAAACCGAAGAGGAGCGCACCAAATACCTACCCTCGACTCGCACCGACCCGAACGATTTTGACTCGGTCCGGCCCGAGAGCGAACTGGAGACACTGCGGGCCGCAGGCCAGTTCATCGACCTCTGGCAATGGCGGTCGAGCCGGTCCAACCCGATCGGTCTGGGCGATGACGGGTTTGTCGCCGAAGAACGCGGCGGCGATGCGGGCACCGGGCCCTACACCACCAATTTTGACAGCGATACCGGCCAGCCCCTCTACATGTTCAACCCCGACGTGGCCGGTAACCCGGCCTTGTCGCTGGATGCGGTGCTCGCCGGGGATGTCGGGTTCAACGACACCTACTACCTCAGCGCCGAAACCGCCTTGCCCTTCGACCCGAACCTGGACTGGCAGAACGGCGACACCATCCCGCGGCGCTTCCTGCGGCCCACCGATGGATCGCGGGGCGATGTCACCCAACCTTCCGCCGCCCGCTGGCGCAACGGATTCTGGGACGTGACGCTGGTGCGCGACATGGATACCGGCAACCCCGAAGACGACAAGATTTTCCGCGATGGCGGTAATTACGACCTCGCCTTCGCGGTGTTCCGCAACTCCTCGACCATGCGCTGGCACTACGTCACCTTGCCGGTCTCGTTGGGGTTGGAACAATCCGCCCAGCTGGTCGCCGAGCGCGTCGAGCCGGGAACCGAACCCGACTGGACCCAGCCCTGGACCGAGATCACCACGTTTTACCCCGGACAGGTCACCTGGGGCCGCCTGACGGACGCCCAACAGCACCCCGGTGCCGACCGGATCGCCGCGCGCGTGCCGGTATCCGTTCGCCACAGCGAAGAGCAACTGGCGCTTTACGGTGTGCAGATGGAGTTTGCCGAGGAGATCCGGGCCCAATGGATCTGGACGCTGATTGTCAGCCTTGGTCTGATCGTGGGCCTTGGCATCAACATCAACCTCCTGATGCGCCGCCGGGAGGAACAGCGATGACCCGCCACCTCATACATCCACGGACAGCCCCGAATGCCGAAAGGAAAGGCACCATGAAACGCCCAGAATGGAGGGCGCGTGCCCGCCGCATCGGAATGGTGGCAACAGCCGCCACGCTGGCGGCAACCGGCGCGGCCCTGGCCCATAGCGAAGGCGGCGGCGTCGCCGTGGCGGTCGAGGGCGAGGCCGCGTGGTCCCTCAGCCCGGTCTACCACATCCTTGTCGCGCATTTTCCGGTCGGATTGTGGGTGACGGCCTATCTGTTCATCCTGATCCGTTGCTTTTCGGATTCGGAATTTGCCGTGCGCGTCCAAAGGGCGATCTGGCCGGTGGCAGCCCTGGGCACGCTCGCCGGCTTCGTAACCTACGGGCTGGGCCTGACGATCTATCCATGGTCTGCGATCACGGAATCGCCCCTTGGGCGTAACCACATCCTGCTGGCGACCTGGACGTTGAGCTATTGGACCGTGATGAGCGTGCTCGGCTACCGATTCCGCAGGCACCTGTTTGACGGGGCGCAGCGCTGGATAACCTTCGCGCTGGCGACGATCGGGGTGCTGGTCATCACGATCACCGGCACATTGGGCGGGTCGCTCACCGGCACGCCGTCGCTGGTGACGAAAAGCCTCGGCTGGATCGGCTGGAATGTCTACATGACCTTCTACCTTCCGACCTGGATGCTGCTGGTCTTTGCGGCCGGGGCAATCGCGCTGGTTGCGATCGGGGTAATGGGGCGACGCTCGCGTGCATGACGGAAGCGGTGAAGCGGCCGCGCTGAGCGTCGGGGCACTCGCCGCCCCGGCGATTCCCGGCTATCTGGAGCGGTATTACTGGTGGGCCTATCTCAGGCCCGCCAGCTTGCGCGTGTTCGATCACCCTGCGGTGGTCTCGGCGATCCTCTGGGGGCAGTACCGCCGCCTGTCGGACGCCGCCCTGGCAGAGATTGCGCCGGGCGCGAATGTGCTTCAACTCGCCTGCGTCTACGGTGACCTGACGCCGCGACTGGCCGGTCGTCTGGGTCCGGAGGGTCGGCTCACCGTGGTGGACGTCGCGCCGATCCAGATCGGGAACCTTGTCGCGAAGCTGGGCCCGGAGCCGCGCGTCAAGCTGCGGGTGGGCGATGCCGCTGCGCCAGGGCCGGGCACATATGACGCCGTTCTGTGCTTTTTCCTGCTGCACGAGCTGCCTGACGCGCACAAGCGCCGGGTGGTCGATGCGGCGCTGGACAGGCTGTCGCCGGGCGGACGCGCGATATTCGTCGATTATGCCCGGCCGGTGCGCTGGCATCCGCTCGGGCCGGTGATGGCCCTGGTGTTTCGCCTGCTGGAGCCATTCGCCGCCGAGATGTGGCGCAGGCCGGTGCGGGCGTTCTCGTCGGCGCCTGACCGGGTCCGGTGGCGCGAACGGCGCGTCTTCGGCGGACTCTATCAGATCGTCGTGGCCGAACGTCCGACCTGATACGAAAAAGGCAGGAAACCGTTCATGCGGCCTGTAACAGAATGCGCCCGGTAACGTCTTTTAATTGAGCGCCACAGAAAAACTGTCAGGCGCGAAACTGGAAGGAGGCACTGGAAATGACCCTGATCCTTATCGCCCTGGCCCTGTCGGCTACGGCCTTTTGGGCTGTTGTCCGGGCGCAACCCCGAGCTGTTCCGGCCCTTTTGCCGATCCGATCCGTGCCAAACCGCCGGAGACCCATGCACCCGGAGTTCTGACCCCGGGTAGCTCAACATCAGCACAGTCAAGAAGAACCATGACAATGAACACCACACGCATCCTCACACTCGCCACGGCCGGACTTCTGGTCGTCACCGGCGCAGCCTATGCCCACGAAATGGATACCGATCAGGACGGGCTCTACTCGCTGACCGAAATGCTGACCGAGTATGCCGATCTGACACAGGAAGACTACGACGCGCTCGACACCAACAAGGACGGCGCGGTCGATGCTGATGAACTGGCAGCGGCAATCGCCGACGGTCGTTTGCCGTCGATGGAATAGCCCGCGCACCGGCCCTCGGGTCAGGCATGGGTACCGGATGGCGCGGTCAGACTTGAAGGTGAAAGTTTAAATACCCACCAAACCAAGTCGGATCGCGCCGAAACCGGCCCCTGACGGCGCGTTGCACCAGATAGACCTGCGAAACTTTTTTCGTCCCATGGTGCTGTCACTCACGGAAGCGACGTTGTTATGTGCTGTGTCAATGGACGCATGCAGCACGGCCTGACCCGAGGGCTACTTTTCTGAGTTCTTCTTCATGAAACCGTAGTTGATCCCATCAATCGCCGAAGCCCGTCATCCGCACCAGCGCCAACGCCAACGCCGATTTCATGTCGCGTCAGGAAAGGGTCTTATTCACTGGCCATATAATCATGCACGACCTTGCCAAGCCCCAGCGTCAGATCGGCGAGGATGTGCGTGGCTGACAGCACCTCCCGCACTGGCAGTTCCGCCACCGGTGCCAGCGCGTGGCCGTGCAGTTCCAGCGCCGCCGGGCCACTCCAGGCACCTTTGACGGTCACATCCTCAAGATAATATTCGACCAGTTCACAAATGCGCGGCGTGCAATCAACGTGCGGGATGATCTTCAGAAGGTAGCTTGGTGCCAGCAGGCTTTCGCGCGCCGCGTCAAGGTCCAGTTCACGATGCTTGTAGCCCATCGTGCCGCTGGCGACCTGAATCGAACCGACGTTGAGCGTGCCGACCAGAGTGTCCTTTTCAACATGCAAGCAAGGCTCGGCCAGTTTCTTTGGAAATCCCCATATCTCACGCCCGCCCGAAATCGGGCTGTCGTCGTTGAGATACATGGCATGGACATAGCTGCCCTTGCGCCCGTTCAGGCTGACCGGGATCACTTGACCGGATTCGGTGTAATCACCAAAGCCCGTCGAATCCGGCATCCGGATGAATTCGTATTTCACCACCGGTTCGGCCACCTCCAGCGGCTCTGGCACGGCCGCGCGCAGGGCATCCATATCTGTGCGATAGGTGATGATCATATATTCGCGGTTGACGAATTTATATGGCCCCGGCGGATAGGACGGATTGGTCAACGGCATCGCGAAGGCGGTATCGCGGATCTGTTTCAGGTTCATGTGGCGCTTCCTTCAGTCGGATTGTTCTTTCACCCGTGATTTTGTCAGATCGAATACCCGGATATTGGCGGCGTCCTTGTGGCGCGCCGCCCAGTCCGGGTGGTTCAGCGTGGCGGTGACGTCCTCCATGCCCGCCTGCCAGTGATCGCGCACCGAGGCGCGTGAAAACTCATAATCCTTGGACTGCTTTTCGTGCCTGGTCTGTCGATAGATCAGATGCGCGATGGTGATGTCGGGATCGCGGTCGTTCGACAGCAGCGCCCGCGCATCCGGATCTTCGCGCAATTCCGGCGGCAATTTGTCATACAGCCGTTTACCCGCCTCGCGCCTCACATGCATGTCGCACAGCAGGTCGGTATTCAGCCGGGTCCGGCTGGAAAAGCGGATATCCTTGGTGCGCGCCTCGATGTCCCGGACCGAGGCCGGCATTTTGCCCCGCGCGTTGAACAGATCGACCTGAAAGATGCACAGGTCTTCGGAGGGCCGTTCGTCATACACATATTGCAGCGGCGTGTTCGACACCAATCCGCCATCCCAATAGAACGCGCCATCGATCTCGATCGCCGGAAACCCCGGCGGCAGGGCACCGCTGGCCATGACATGATCGGGCGCGATCACCTGTTTGGCGCTGTCGAACCAGGTCATGTTGCCGGTCTCGACATTGACCGCGCCAGTGCAAATTCGGACTGGCCCGGCGTTCAGATAGTCGAAATCCACCAGGTCCAGCAGGGTCTCGCGCAACGGCGCGGTATCATAAAAGCTGCTGGCACCGGAACTGCCAGATGGCATCATCGCGGCAGGCGGGAAGCGTGGCGAAAAGAACCCCGGCACACCCTGCGCCATGGTCGCGGTGGCGCTCAGTTCGTTGTAAAACCCGCGCGGCATCAGGCCGGTGAGGAAAGGCATCGCGGCGCTGCCGGACGACACCAGATCCCAGAAGGCATGCAGCCGTTCGACGCGGCGCTCCGGCGGATTGCCCGCGATCAGCGCGGCATTGAACGCTCCGATGGAAACCCCCGCCACCCAATCGGTCCGCCGCCCGCTGTCAAAAAGTGCCTCAAACGCCCCCGCCTGGTAAGCACCAAGCGCGCCGCCGCCCTGCAACACCAGGACGCCTTGTTCGGATATCGAATTCATCGCGCTCTCCAGGCAGTTCGCTGCTGTTTTGAATTAATCAGGTTTCGAGCGAAAACAAGCTGCGCGCGGTGAATTCTTCCATTCGGTTCTGCCAGTCTTGCAATTCAGAATTTTGGCGACCAATATTTGAGGACAATTGATGTATCTGCATGACATGTATTCCGGAAAGACGGCCGACAATGACCACGAGCGATCTTTCGCAAGATTTGCCCGACCTTCACGATCCCTTCGTCGTGTCGGCCCTGATCCGGAACCGCCAGGCGTTCCTGGGCTATCTGGTGCGTCGCCTCAATAACCACGCTGACGCAGAGGACGTACTGCAAGCCTTCAGCATCAATGTGCTGATGCGGTCCGACGGCCTGCGGGCGGAAACGGATGAGGGGCTGATCGCCTGGCTTTACGCGGTATTGCGATCGACCCTGATTGACCATTTCAGAAAGAAGGGTCGCGGAAAACGGGGGGCCGCTGCTTATGAGGCCGAAATCCTGTCCGATCAGGTCGCGCGTGGTCCCGATACATTTTTCGAGGCGCTGTGCGAATGTCTTTTCGCGCTGACGCCGCTGTTGCGGCCGGATCAGGCCGAACTGGTCCGACGCGTCGATCTCGAAGGCGCTGATCGTACCCAGGTCGCGGCCGATTTGGGCATTACACGCGGCGCGCTTGGCGTGCGCCTGCACCGTGCCAGGGCGGCGCTGAAGAACCTGTTGCTGGCCGCCTGCATAAGCTGCCCTGAACATGGGTTTGACGATTGTGCCTGCCATCCCGACAAGATCGCGTTGCTGGCCCGATCGGGTCTGGGCTGAAGGCCGCCACCCGGCCCGGGCCCGCCGGTAACGCGTGCCAGGCAAACCGCGCCTGCGTTGTAACGATTTCGCCTAGGCGTCGTCTATCTACAGTTCGCCACAAGTTTGCGTGGTGCACGAGGCTCCTGGGATGGGGCGATGTTTCGAAAGGGAAACGCGATGCAATGGATTTCCGACAATTGGGTACTGGTCGTGCTGATCGGCGGGGTTCTTGTTTATCTGTTGATGCGTCGTCGCGGCGGCGGACACGGTGGCGGACGGGGCGGCGGGCACGGTGGCGGTTTATTTGGCGGGCTTGGGGGCCTTGGAGGCGGACATGGCGGTGGCTTGTTTGGAGGCCACGGGGGCGGGCATGATGGCAATCGCCGCAGAGGGCACGGTGGCGGGCACGGCCATGGATCGCGCCGCAGCGGCGGCCATGGCCACAGCCACGGGTCCCAGCATAATCACGACCGCGATGATGAACAGGGCAAGGAGCGGGGCAGAGTCCAGGCCGAGCCCAAAGGCGTTTCTGATCCATCCGATCAGGATCCTGAAAATACCCGCGAAAAGCGCGATTGAAGCAACAGATGCCTGACACGACAACCCGCAATGACATTACCGTGGTCGGGGCTGGGCCCTCGGGCCTGGCCTGCGCCATCGTGCTGGCGCGCGCCGGACGCCGGGTAACGGTGCGCGAATGGCATTCCGATGTCGGGCATCGGTTCCACGACGATTTTCAGGGGCTGGAAAATTGGACGCGCGCCGAAGATGTGCTGGCCGAAATGCGCGCCGTCGGCATTGCCACCGATTTCGAGTTCCATCCGTTTGACAGTGGGACCGTGTTCGATCCGGCCGGACGCCGATACCCGGTGCGGGGGCAGCGCCCGCTGTTCTATCTTGTGCGTCGCGGCCGGGAAGCGGGGACGCTGGATCGCGCGTTGCTGGATCAGGCCCGCGCCGCCGGTGCCGAGGTACGCTTCAATGATCGCGTCCGCAGCCTTGACGACGCCGGCGTGCTTGCCACCGGGCCCCGGAAGGCGGGGATCATCGCTGTCGGTCATGTGTTCGAAACCGATATGCCCAATGGTGCCTGGCTGGCGCTTGGGCATCGGCTGGCACCCGGAGGTTATGCCTATCTTCTGGTTCAGGACGGGCGTGGAACAGTGGCAAGTTGCCTGTTCACCGGGTTCCGAGATCAGGCGAAATATCTGGCCGCGACCGAAGAATTCTTTACCCGCCACGCGGCCCTGCAGATGCGCAACCCGCGCCACTTTGGCGGGTTCGGCAACATGCGCCTGCCCGCGACCGCCATGCAGGGCGGCCATGCGGTTATCGGCGAACATGCCGGGTTGCAGGATGCCCTGGCCGGGTTCGGGATGCGCTATGCAATCCGCTCAGGCGTGCTGGCCGCGCACGCCATCATCAATGACAGTGATTATGCCACGGCGTGGCAGCGAGAGCTCGGCCCATGGCTGAAGGCAGGCATCGTCAACCGGTTCGTATTCAACCTAGCGGGCGAGATGGGCATGAGCCTGGCCGTGCGGCGGTTGGCGAAACGTGATGCCGGGCAACTGCTGGAGCGGGCCTACCGGCTCTCAGTGCCCAAGCGACTGCTGCTGCCGCTTGCGCGGCGCTGGTATCGCGCGCCGTTGGCCGACCCAAGCTGCAGCCATTTCGATTGCGAATGTGTCTGGTGTACGCACGGCGATCACGAAAGCACGGTTGCCACCGCGCCGCGATCCATAGCCGAACACTGAAACGAAAGGAAACTGCCATGTTGGTCAAAGACGTCATGACGACAAAGGTCGTCACCGTGACACCGGAAACCCGGATCGAGGAAATTGCCCGCCTGTTTCTTGATCACCATATCAGCGGAGTACCTGTGGTGGACAAGGCAGGCGGCCTCGTCGGGCTGGTCAGCGAAGGTGATCTGTTGCGCCGTGTCGCTGATTCTGACGCGCCGCGCCGGTCCTGGTGGCTTGAACTTTTCGCGGGAAGCGGGCCCAGCGCAGCCGACTATGTGAAAACCCACGGTCGGCAGGCCCGTGATGTGATGACGCACGAGGTGATTACCGCGCCCGAGGACATGACCATCGCAAAAGCGGCGGCGGTGCTTGAAAAACACAGGATCAAACGGATACCGGTTCTGCGCGACGGCAAGCTTGTCGGCATCGTCAGCCGAAGCAACCTTTTGCAAGGCCTGTCGCTGGCTCCGGCCACCCCCGAGCCCAGCACCGATGACCGCGTGATCCGGGCTCGCATCCTTGAGGCCCTGGCCGATGTCCCGGGCATTCAGGTTTCTTTGGTCAATGTGCTGGTCAAAGACGGCCTCGCCAGCATTTATGGCGTGGTCGAAAGCGATTTCGAAGCCAACGCCGTCCGCCTGGCCGCCGAAGTGGCGATAGGCGAAGGCAAGGTTGACATTCAGTTGGGCCGCCTTCCGGCGTGGGGCTACGGCTATGGCATTTGACATTGAAAACCCCGGCGTTCCGCCGAAAAATGCAAGATTGTAGAAAGCGAGATTATGTTATGACGATGACTTCTCAGACCCCGACAGGTTTCCGGCCGCTTGGGCGCCGCGCCTGGTTTTCCGAGGTAGTGTTGAAAACCGCGATGTCGCGGATCATCCGGCACGGAACCCTGAGCCTGCGGCTACCCGATGGCCGCACCCTGAGCTTTGGCAGCGGCGATCCGGTGGTTTCCGCCAAGATCCAGGACTGGAAAACCCTGCGTCGGCTTGCGCTCAACCCCGATCTGGCATTGGGCGAGGCCTATATGGATGGCACGCTGATTGTGACGCAGGGCAATATCTATGACTTTCTTGCACTCTGCCTTGCCAATATCGGGCTGGGCCGCGGCCATTGGCTGCGCCGGATGCAACAGCGGCTGCGCTGGGTCGGGCGCCGGTTTATGATGTACAATCCGGTCGGGCGTGCACAACAGAACGTGGCGCATCATTACGACCTGTCAGATGATCTTTACGATCTGTTTCTCGATGCCGAGCGCCAGTATTCCTGTGCCCTGTACGAAACCCCGCAGGACAGCCTGGAGGAAGCACAGGGCCGCAAGATGCGCCATATCGCGGCCAAGCTTCGGTTGGAGGAAGGGCTGAAGGTGCTCGACATCGGCTCTGGCTGGGGTGGGCTGGCTTTGTCGCTGGCCAGGGCAGCCGGCACGGACGTCACCGGCGTGACGCTGTCGGTCGAGCAGCAACGCTATGCCGAGGCGCGCGCCGCGCACGAAGGGCTGTCCAATGCTGTTCGGTTCCAACTCAAGGACTACCGGCACGAAACCGGGCAGTATGACCGGATCGTTTCAGTTGGTATGTTCGAGCATGTCGGTGCCGGTCATTACCGCGAATACTTTGCAAAGCTGGCCGATCTTCTGAAAGACGACGGGGTCGCATTGGTCCACACCATCGGCAGCGTTGGTGAGCCTGCGGCCCCGCACCCCTGGATTAGCAAATACATATTTCCTGGCGGCTATATCCCGTCATTGTCGGAAATCGCCCCGGAAATCGAGAAAAGCGGGCTGATCGTGACCGATCTTGAAGTCCTGCGGCTGCACTATGCCGAAACGCTAAAGGCGTGGCGCGAACGCTTCATGGCCAATCGTGACAAAGCGGTCGAAATCTACGACGAGCGCTTCTGCCGGATGTGGGAATTCTATCTGGCAGCCTGCGAAGCCGGATTTCGCCACAACGGCCTTGTCGTGTTTCAGTTTCAACTTACAAAAGGAGTAACGGTTCTGCCGATGACGCGGGACTACATCGCCGCTGACGAGAGCCGACTGATGACGCAGCCACGCGACCTTGCCGACAAAGCCACGTGACGGCCCCGCCGATGCATGGGGAATGTTTCCGGGGGAACCTGCCCGAAGGGCTGGCCTCTGGTGGTTGAAATTTCAAAGATCATCCTGGTGATGTTCCTCTGGGCGGTCTGCTTTCCGCTGATCGTTGCCGGTTTTGCCTATGCGCCGCATCTGACCTTTGCCGCGCTTCGCGCCGTTGTCGCCGGTGCCGCGCTGGTCGGCGTGGGGCTGGTTCTGGGGCGGCGCTGGCCCCGCGGGCGGCGGGTCTGGGGCATTCTGGCCCTGGTCGGTCTGGGGGCGACCACGCTTGGCTATCTGGGCATGT
>Ga0316205_10000827_pt1 | contig 46465 bp, 48 predicted proteins | sample 3monthpyrite_MG_FD_204941 | JGI IMG/M metagenome (GOLD analysis project Ga0316205, IMG submission 204941) | Microbial mat bacterial communities from mineral coupon in-situ incubated in ocean water Damariscotta River, Maine, United States -... | ecosystem: Environmental > Aquatic > Marine >...
CATGCGGCTGTCGGAGGCCACGATGCGATAGAAGGGGCGCTTTTTCGAGCCACCACGGGCGAGACGGATTTTCATGGCCATTTGAGTTTCTCCTTTGAAATGGCGGGTGCGGGCAAGGGCCCGTTATTCCTGGTGTTTCTTGTGATGCTGGATGACTTCCTGAATGATGAAATTCAGGAAATTCTTGGCGAAAACGGGATCCAGGTTGGCCCGGTCCGCCAGTTCTTCGAGCCGCGCGATCTGAGCTTCTTCGCGCGCGGGATCTGAGGGGGGCAGGGCGTGCTCGGCTTTCAGCCGGCCGACCTCCTGCGTGTGTTTGAAGCGTTCGCCAAGCGTGTAGATCAGGATCGCGTCGAGCCGGTCGATGCTCTCGCGGTGATCCTTGAGCAGGGCGGCGGCGCGGGTTGCGGGGTCGCTCATGACGCGTCTCCGTTGGATGAAATGGCGGGGGCACATGCCGTGCACATCCTGTACACATCCCGTGCATACAAACGGTGCCTCATGTCAGGGCCTCCGGCGATGGGTGACGGTAGACGAGGATGTTTTCATCGGGGTCGGAGCCGGGTGCCTCGGCGTCCGGGTCAAGCCTGCAACCCAGGCGCTCGGCCAGCGCGATGGAGCGGGTATTGCGGCTGTCGATATAGGAGACGGCGGTGGTCCAGCCGAGGGTGTCATAGGCATAGGTCCGCGCGGCGGTGGCGGCCTCACAGGCATAGCCATTGCCTTCGGCCTCTTCTGACCAGATGGTCCAGCCCAGTTCCTTTTCCGGCCAGTCGAGCGGATGCCAGGGGCCTGTCATGCCGAGGGCTGCATCGGGATCGGATTTCGGAGCGAAGACGAAAGTGCCGTAGCCGCGCAGCATCCACATGCCCGCGACATGGGCAAAGCCGCGCCAGCCTTTGGCAACGCCGAGATCGGGGCCGCCGACAAATTCCGCCCGCTGGGTCTCGACAAAGTCGATCCACGGCTGCACGTCGCCCATGATGGGCCCGCGCAGGACAAGCCGCTCGGTCTCGAGCCTGGGGATATGGGGCAGGGCGGTCATGATCTCAACCAAATTGACGCGCTGCCGCGCGGCTCTTTTTTTGGCAGGGGGCGCGGTGCCGATCCGCCGCCGGGGTGATGCGGATGCGGGCGTGGTGTAGTGAGTATTTGGACAAAGAAGAAGCCGTCATTTCTTTTTCTCCAGACCTGAGAGGCCGGGAGGCAGGGCCGCGCCGCCGAGGCCCGGAAGGGAGCCGGACTGGCCCATTTGGCGGGCCGCGGCCTCCATTGCGGCGGGATCCATGCCGGGGGCACCGCCGGGCAAGCCGGGCATGCCGCCGCCCTTGCCGAAGAGGGCACCGAGGCCGCCGCGCATCATGCCCTTTTTGCCCATCTTGCCGAGCTTTTTCATCGCGTCCGACATCTGCCGGTGCATTTTGAGGAGCTTGTTGAGATCCGAGACCTCCTGGCCTGCGCCTGCCGCGATGCGTTTCTTGCGGCTGGCCTGCAGCAGGCCCGGATTGGCGCGTTCGCGTTTGGTCATGGAATTGATCAGGGCGACCTGGCGGCGCAGGACGGTATCGTCAAAGCCCGCGTTTTCCATCTGTTTGGCCATTTTGCCCATTCCGGGCATCATCGACATCATGCCTTCCATGCCACCCATCTTGAGCATCTGGTCGAGCTGGCTGCGCATGTCGTTCATGTTGAACTGGCCCTTCTGGAACCGTTTCATCATGCGTTCGGCCTGTTCGGCCTCGAGCGTTTCCTGCGCCTTTTCCACCAGCGCCACGATGTCGCCCATGCCCAGGATGCGCCCGGCGATACGCGCGGGTTCGAAGGTTTCGATGGCGTCCATCTTTTCGCCGAGCCCGACGAAGCGGATCGGTTTGCCGGTGATGGCGCGCATCGAGAGCGCCGCGCCGCCGCGCCCGTCGCCATCCATCCGGGTCAGGACAACGCCGGTGACGCCGATCTTGTCATCGAATTCCTGCGCCACGTTCACGGCGTCCTGACCGGTCAGACCATCGACCACCAGCAGGGTTTCGCGCGGCGTGGCGATGTCGCGGATATCCTGCGCCTGCCCGATCAGTTCGGCGTCGATATGCAGCCGGCCGGCAGTGTCGAGCATGTAGACGTCGTAGCCGCCGAGGCTTGCCTGGGTCTTGGCGCGCTTGGCGATGGCCTGCGCGCTTTCGCCCTTGACGATGGGCAGGGTGTCGACGCCGATCTGGGTGCCCAGGATGGCAAGCTGTTCCATCGCCGCCGGGCGGTTGGTGTCGAGCGAGGCCATCAGCACGCGCTTGCCTTCGCGGTCCTTGAGGCGCTTGGCGAGTTTCGCGGTGGTGGTGGTCTTGCCCGAGCCTTGCAGGCCCACCATCAGGATGGGCGCGGGCGGGTTGTCGATCTTGAGCGCGCCGGGGTCGCCTTCGCCGGTCAGGGTCGAGATCAGTTCGTCATGGACGATCTTGATGACCTGCTGGCCGGGGGTGACCGATTTGGTGACGGCGGCACCTGTGGCCTTGGCCTCGACCGCCTTGATGAAGGACCGGGCGACAGGAAGGGAGACGTCGGCCTCGAGCAGGGCCACGCGCACCTCGCGCATCGCGGTCTTGACGTCATCTTCCGACAGGGCCCCTTGTTTGGTGAGGCGGTCGAAGACGCCGGAGAGGCGTTCGGACAGGTTTTCAAACATCGGGCGCGGCCCTTTCCTTTACGTCGTCATTGCCCCCGAGATAGGGGGCATGCCCAAATGCACCAATACCCCCGTGGGCGAAACCTCGCTGACGGGGGGCGATCCTGACAATGGGCCAGGACCGGAAGACGGGCGCTTCCGGGTATTGCGGCGGGGTTTATTGATTGGTGGGGGCAGAGTCAACACAGGCCGCGGTCAGCGCGGTGATGTCACCGGCAAGCATATCCTGGGTGTCGGGCGCGTGCAGCTGGAAGGTGCGGCGCAGGGTCAGGCTGTCCCATTCCTCTTGGCTGACGGGCGGGCGATCATAGGGCCAGCTGCCGGGATCGCCATAGAGGGTGATGGCCATGGGGCCGCGAAAATCCTGGCCGACGAAATTCAGCCCCACGACATCGACGGCGTAGATGCCGACCAGATCGGCGGCCTCGGTGCGGCTGGTGGTGATCAGGGTCCAGAGCCTGCCGGTGATATTGCCGTCAAGGTTCATGGTGCCGGTGGCCAGGTGGGCGGTTGCGCCGCCTTCCTGCCGGAAGCTGCGGACGGTTTCGAATTGAGCGGTGCCCGAAAGCAGCGTGCCGGGCGGGTAGGGGCCGATGCCACGGGTCACCTGCATGTCGAAGGATAGCGCGCAGGTCAGCGCCAGCGCGGGCGCGCTCCAAAGCATGGCCAGAAGGATGAGGAAAACCCGTCCCATGCGGCCACGATAGCAGCGCGGAGGTGCATTGGGGAAGCCCCGGGCGGCAGCGGCGGGGCAGGGGGCATCCGGCGGCGGCGATCCCGCCGGATGCAGTCGGTCCGGCTGGCTCAGGCGGCCAGCGCGGAAATCGCCTCATTGGCGGCCTTGAGCGCCGCGTCGGCATCCACGGCCAGGGCCTCGGCGGCGACGATTTCCACGTCGGTGATGCCGAGGAAGCCGAGCATGTGTTTCATGTAGGTCGTGGCAAAATCCACCGGCGAGCCCGCGGGCACCCCGCCGGACGCCATGACCAGAATGGCGCGTTTGCCCTCCAGCGCGCCTTTGGGGCCGGCTTCGGTGTAGTTGAAGGTCACGCCGGCACGGGCCACCAGGTCAACCCAGGCCTTGAGCGCGGCGGGGACGCCGAAATTGTAGACCGGCAGGCCGATGACGATGGTGCCGGCGGCGTTCAGCTCGGCAATCAGCGTGTCCGACAGCGCCAGCGCCTGACGCTGGTCGTCGCTGCGGTCGCCGGCGGGGGTGAAATTGGCACCGACCCAGGCCTCGTCGATCAGCGGCACGCCGGCGGCAAGGTCGCGGGTGGTGACGGTCGCGCCGTCGAACCGATCGATGACCTGGTCGGTCAGGTCGCGGGAAACGGAGCCTTCGCGGCGGGCAGAGGCATCGATGCGCAAGATGGAATGGGACATTGGATGGATCCTGACTAAGTGCGTTGCTGTGGTGGACAGGATATTGGCGCTTGCGCGATCAGGCACAATCTGGCCAAATGCGATACCGTATGTGCAGGAGCGCGCAGAATGTCATTTGACCATTGGGACGAGATTCGCACCGCCTATCAGGTGGCGCGCATGGGAACGGTCAGCGGCGCGGCCGATGTGCTGGGGGTGCATCATGCCACCGTCATCCGCCATATCGACGCGCTGGAGGGGCGGTTGGGGGCGAAGCTCTTTCAGCGCCACGCACGTGGGTACACGCCCACCGAGGCCGGGCAGGATCTGTTGAGCGTCGGCGCGCGGGCCGATGATCAGTTCTCGCAACTGGCGGGGCGCATCAAGGGGCGCGGCAATGAGGTGACGGGCGATCTGATCGTGACCTCGATCAGTGTTCTGGGAGCGCTCCTGGTGCCCGCGATGGGCGAATTTCAGGAGCGTCACCCCGAATTGCGCATCCAGCTGGTCACCGATAGCCGCCTGTTCCGCATGGAATACGGCGAAGCGCATGTCGCCATTCGCGCCGGCAAGCCGGGCGACAGCCCCGACAATATCGTGCAACCGTTCTGCACCAGCTCGGTCGGGCTCTATGCCACCCGGGACTATGTCGCGGCGCATGGATTGCCCGATGAGACCAATCTGGACAGCCACCGGTTCATCGGCACCACGGTCGAACAGACGCGGGTGCCGTTTCTGCGTTGGATGAGCGACCTGGTGCCCGAGGAATGCATCGTTTTTCGAACCAACGAAATGGAAACCTTTCGCCATGCGGTGCGGGCCGGGATGGGGATCGGGTTCATCTCGCGGGCCGAGGTGATGGACGATGACGATCTGGTCGAAGTTCTGCCGCCGCTGGAGGAATGGTCGAGCAAGCTGTGGCTGGTCACGCATATGGACCTGCACCGGACCGCGAAGGTGCAGACTTTCCTACGGTTTTTGAAAGAAAAGGTGCGGGACTGGCCGGTGGATCCCGCCTGAGATGGGCACCGTCGCGCGCGGGCATCTGGCGATGCTGGTTTTCTCGGCGCTGGTGGCGGGGTCTTTCTCGCTGGGGGCGCAGGCGGCCAATGAGATCGCGCCCATCGCGCTGAACGCGGTCCGGTTTGTCATCGGGGCCGTGGTCGTGGGCGGGATCGCCATGGCCAGCGGCGGGCTGCCCGCCCGCGCCTTTCGCGCGCCCTGGCGCTATCTGGTTCTTGGCGGGCTCTTTGGCTTTTACTTCGTGATGATGTTCGAGGGGCTCAAGACGGCCCCGCCGGTTTCTGCCGCTGCGGTGTTTACCCTGACACCGGCGATGGCGGCGGGGTTCGGGTTTCTTTTGTTGCGTCAGCATATGACCGGGCGGATGGCCGTGGCGCTGGGCTTTGGCGCGGTGGGCGCGCTCTGGGTGATCTTTCGCGCCGATCTGGGCGCGGCGCTGGCCTTCGAGATCGGGCGGGGCGAGGTGATCTATTTCATTGGCTGTATCGCGCATGCGCTCTATGCGCCGCTGGTGCGGGCGCTGAACCGGGGCGAAAACGCGATCGTCTTTGCCTTTGGCACCATGGTGGGCGGGGCCATCACCCTTATGGCGTGGGGCTGGCGCGATGTTGTGGCGACCGACTGGGCCGCTTTGCCCGGCATCGTGTGGGTCACGCTGCTTTACACGGCGGTTTTTGCCAGCGCCGCGACCACGGTCCTGTTGCAGTTTGCCGCCATGCGCCTGCCTTCCTCGAAGGTCATGGCCTATACCTATCTCACGCCCAGTTGGGTGATCCTGTGGGAGATCGGGTTTGGCAATGGCATTCCCCCCGCCCTGGTATTGGTGGGCGTGGCGCTGACGGCGGTGGCGCTGCTGTTATTGCTGAAGGATGAGCATTGACGGGCGGGGTGGCGCGCCGGGTCGTCCCTTGGGGGCGCTGCCCCCAAACCCCCGAGGTATTTTAGCCAAGATGAAGGGGATCAGTCGGGGCCCGTGTCCAGTTCCTGCGCCAGAAAGGCTTCGAATGCATCGAGATTGATCGGCTCGAACTGCCCGAACCCCTGCATCCAGACCGAGGCCGATTTCAGGGCGTCGGGATCGAGCTTGCACCATTTCACCCGGCCGCGTTTTTCCTGGGTGATCAGGCCCGCCCCGGCGAGGATCGTCAGATGTTTGGAAATCGCGGCCAGTGACATTTCGAACGGCTCGGCCACGTCGGTCACGGCCATGTCATCCTCCAGCAGCATCGTCAGGATGGCGCGGCGGGTGGGGTCGGCAAGGGCCGCGAAAACGGTATCGAGCGAGGCGGGCATGAGGCGCAGGCTACGCCGCGCGGCGCGAAAGGGAAAGCGCCGCCATCGCCGAATGTGATCACGTGGATCAGAAACGATGATTTGTGCCGCAATCCGGTCCGTGGTTAAGGTGGCCGGGTTTTGCGGGAACGGGAATTCGTTTGATGACATGGCGCCACTGGCTGGTGATCTTTCTGCTTGGCATGGGCTGGGGATCGTCGTTTTTCTTCAACGAGATCCTGTTGCGGGAACTGGGGCCGATCACGGTCGGGCTGGGCCGGGTCGGCATCGGCGCGCTTGGCTGCTGGTTCTGGCTGGTGCTGCGGAAAAAGCCGTGGTCGGTGCCGCGCGCCGCGATGGTGCAACTGGCGGTGTTTGGCGCGTTTCAATATGCCATCCCGCTGACCATCTATCCGGTCATGCAGCAATTCATCACCTCGAGTGCCGCAGGCATCGTCAATGCGATCACGCCGATCATGGTGGTGCTGGTCAGCCATGTCTGGCCCGAGGGCGAGCGCGCGACGCCACTGAAATCCGTGGGTGTCGTGCTTGGCTTTCTGGGCATCGTGGTGATGACGGTGCCAAGCTTTCAGGGCCAGGGGCCATCGAACCCCTGGGCGCTGATCGCGACCATATCGGCCCCGGTATGCTATGGCGTCGCCTTGAACCTGTTGCGCCGCATGGATGCGATGGACCGGACCGTTCTGACCGCCTGGTCGCTGACCTTTGGGGCGGTGATGATCGCGCCGCTGGCGCTGTGGGCGGAAGGGCTGCCGGTGATCACGCGGGCCGAGACCTGGGGCGCGCTGGCGATCATTGGGTTTGTGCTGACCTCGGCCTCGTTCATCGTTCTCTTTTGGCTGATCCCCATCGTGGGCGGCACCACGGCTTCGACGATTACCTTCATCGCGCCGATCTCGGCGGTGCTGTTGGGTGTTCTGGTGCTGAACGAGGCGATCGGGGTTTTCCAGATTGCGGGGATGGCGCTGATCTTTGCCGGGCTTTTGTTTATCGACGGGCGTTTGGCGCGGGCGTTCAGGGCGCGCGATGTGGTCGATGCTCAACCAAAAGGTTGAATATGGCAAATGGCCAGTCCCGCGCAGCGGGCCGCGCGGACAGGATGCCGCATTTTATTTTTACTTCATTATATCAAATGGTTAAGTTCTTTTCACCGGGCGCAACTTCGCGTTGACTCCGGCCCTTCACCCGGCCTAGGTTCCGCGGGAAATCTCTGATGGGGATATTTCGATGTCTGACCACCCTGATCCTGAGCGTCTGCGGGCGCTGGAAGAGCGGCTGGAGCGGCTGAAAGGCCAGGATGACGAAAAGCCCCATACCGAGGAACACTATTCCATGGCGCAACATGCCTGGCGGATGGTGATAGAGCTGGTGGCCGGTCTGGGGATCGGGTTTTTCATCGGCCTTGGTCTGGATGCCCTGTTTGGCACCAAGCCCTGGTTGATGGTGATATTTACGGTGCTGGGTTTCATCGCCGGGGTCAAAACGATGATCCGTTCGGCGCAGGAAATGCAGCGCGACGCGATGGCCGCCCAGGCCGCGCAGGACGACGAGAGGGAATGAACGGTGTCTGAAGATACAGCAACCAACGGCGCGGAAACCCTTGCGGAAAGCGGCTCTGGTCACTTGGAAGTAGCGGGTGCTGTCGCCACCGGCGGGTCGGGCCATGATATCCCCGGCGTCGCACCGAGCGGCTTACAGATCTACCCGATGAAGCAGTTCGAGCCTGCGCGCCTATTTGGCGAGGGCGAGATCTTCTGGTATACGCCCACCAACGTGACCTTGTGGATGCTGCTGGCGGTCCTGTCCGTGGCGCTGGTGATGGTTATGGGAACCTCGGGACGCGCGATCATTCCAAGCCGGGCGCAATCGACCGCTGAGCTGGCTTATGGCTTTGTGCGCAAGATGGTCGAGGATGTGGCGGGCAAGGATGCGCTTGGCTTCTTCCCCTATATCCTGACGCTGTTCCTGTTTATCCTGATGGCAAACCTGCTGGCCATCCTGCCGATGAGCTTTTCCACCACCTCGCAGATCGTGGTGACCGCGGTGATGGCGCTGGCGGTGTTTCTGACGGTGACAATTTTGGGCTTTGTCAAGAACGGCATGAATTTCCTCGGCCTGTTCTGGGTGTCCTCGGCCCCGCTGGCGCTGCGCCCGATCCTGGCGATCATCGAAGTGATCTCGTATTTCGTGCGCCCGGTCAGCCATTCCGTGCGACTGGCGGGCAACCTCATGGCGAGCCATGCCGTGGTCAAGGTTTTCGCGGGCTTTGCCGGTGTCCTTGGGCTGGGCTCCGTCCTGCCGATCCTGGCCATCACGTCGGTTCTGGCTCTGGAACTGCTCGTGTCCTTCGTGCAGGCCTATGTGTTTGCGATCCTGACCTGTGTCTATCTGAAGGACGCATTGCACCCCTCTCACTGACGTGACGGCGGCGCGCGAGCCCGCGCCGTACGGCATCCGCAACAATCCACTCATTCAAAACTTCCAATCGTAAGGAGAACTCTCATGGAAGGTCAACTCGCACATATCGGCGCAGGTCTTGCAGCAATCGGTTCCGGCGCAGCCGCAATCGGTGTTGGCAACGTGGCAGGCAGCTTTCTGTCCGGCGCTCTGCGCAACCCCTCGGCCGCCGCAGGCCAGACCGCGACCCTCTTTATCGGCATCGCATTTGCAGAAGCTCTGGGGATCTTCGCATTCCTCGTCGCGCTGCTGCTGATGTTCGCCGTCTAAGACCCTCGCGGACCATCCTTACGACCGGATCGCACGCCGCATGGGCGGGCGGTCCGGGGTAACCCGGTTCCCTGGAGGACAAGATGGCTGAACATGCGTCAGAGGTTGCAGAGGTAGCAGACGCCGCCCCCGGCATGCCGCAACTCGACATTTCGACTTATCCGAACCAGATCTTCTGGCTCGTTGTGTCCCTCGTGGCGATCTACTTGATCCTGTCACGCGTGGCGCTGCCCCGGATCGGGGCGGTTCTGGCTGAACGCCAGGGCACGATAACCAATGACATAGCCGCCGCCGAGGACCTGAAACGCCAGGCCACGGATGCGGAGGCTGCCTATAACAAGGCGCTGGCCGATGCCCGTGCCGAAGCGCAGGCCATCGCGGCAGAAACCAAGGCCGAGATCATGGCCGATCTGTCCGACGCCATCGCCAAGGCGGATGCCGAGATCGCGGCCAAGGCCGCCGAATCCGAGGCCCATATCGCCGAGATCCGCGCCGGTGCCCTGGAGGCGGTGGAAACCGTCGCCCGCGACACGGCCGCCGAGATTGTGGCAAGCCTGGCCCCCGCCGCCGCCGACGATGCCGGCATTGCCGCCGCCGTCGCCGAGCGTTTGAAAGGATAAGGATATGAAACGTCTGAGCGGTCTTTTCATCCTGATGGGCAGCCCGGCCTTTGCCGCCGGCGACGGGTTCTTTTCGCTGTTCAACACCGATTTCGTGGTGGTTCTGGCCTTCCTCGCGTTGGTCGGGGTGCTGCTGTACTACAAGGTGCCCGGCGTTTTGATGGGTATGCTGGATCAGCGGGCCGAAGGCATTCGCAACGATCTGGACGAGGCGCGCGCCTTGCGCGAAGAGGCACAGACCGTGCTTGCCTCCTATGAGCGCAAGCAGCGTGAGGTCGCCGAGCAATCCGAGCGGATCGTCGCCCAGGCCCGCGAAGAGGCGCAGCTTGCCGCCGAGCAGGCGCGGGCCGATCTGGAGGCCTCGATCGTGCGCCGCATTGCGGCGGCGACCGATCAGATCGCTTCGGCCGAGGCCGGTGCCGTGCGTGAAGTGCGCGACCGGGCCGTGTCAATCGCGGTTGATGTCGCGGCGCAGGTGATCGCCTCGAAAACCAGCGCGGCAGACGCCAACAAGCTGATCGACGCGGCGATTGCGGATGTGGAAACACGCCTGCACTGATCGCGGCATTCGGGACAGAACCAGGCCGCGGGCTGACGTTGCGTCGGCCCGGGGTTTTCTTTTGCCTTGCGGCCCCTAGGTTCAAAACAACCCAATCCACAGGAGAGCCCCCCATGAGCCTGCCCGCATCAATGACCGCGCTGGTGCTGCGCGAGGACGGCTATGCCACCGAACCCGGCACCGATATGCCGCGCGATCTGTCGCCCTACCTGGACCAGATGGAAATTCCGCTACCCGAAGTCGGGCCCGGACAGGCGTTGATCAAGGTCTCGCGCGCGGCGGTGAACCCGTCCGATCTGCTCTACGTGGCGGGGCATTATGGACAGCCGCGCGTCAAGGGCTGCCCGGCCGGGTTCGAGGGCGTCGGCGAGGTTGTCGCGGGCGACACGCCGCTTATAGGCCAGCGGGTCAGCTTTTTCGGCAGCGGATCGGGCACCTGGGCCGGCTATGCGTTGACGGAGGCCAGCATGATGATCCCGCTCAGGCCGGATCTGCGCGATGAGGACGCCGCCGGGTTGATCGTGAACCCGGTCACCGCCATGGCGATGTTCGACATCGTGCGCGCCGATGGGGCGGGCAGCTTTGTCTTTACCGCAGGCGGGTCGCAGCTTGGCAAATTCCTGATCGGTCTGGGCAAGGATCACGACATCGCGCCCATCGCGGTGGTACGCCGGGCCGAGCAGGTCGATGCGCTCAAGGCTCTGGGGGCGGCAGAGGTGCTGGTGAGCACGGCCCCGGATTTTGCCACGACCCTGGCTGAGGTGATGGCCGCGCATGGCCCCCGCATTCTGCTGGATGCCGTGGCCGATCAGATCTCGGCCGATATCTTTTTCGCCATGCCGCGCGGGGCCTGCTGGATGCCCTATGGCCGGCTGGCCGCCACGCCGCCCGCCCTGACCGAGATTGGGCAGTTCATTTTCATGGGCAAGCGGATCGAGGGCTTCTGGCTCAGCGCCTGGATGCGCAGCACACCGGTTGAAAAACAGGGGGCGGTGATCACGGAAGTGCAGGCGCGCTTTGCCAGCGGGGCCTGGCGCACCGATATATCTGAGACGCTGCCGCTGGATCAGGCGCTGGCCCGGCTCCCCGAGGCGCTGTCGGTCAAGGACGCGAAGCTGTTGCTCGCGCCCTGAGGCCGGGCGCAACTGCCTTTTCGGAAAGACCTGCATCGCTCAACGCTGCCTGAAATCGGAGATTTCAACGCGCTAAGCGATGCACCATGTCGCGAGCGTTCCGGGAAATGCTTTACCGCCCGAAATTCTGCATGTCGCGGAAATCCATCGTCTCCAGATGGGCGATCATGGTGTCGATATCGCCGCCTTCGGCCTGCACCAGGATGCGGCCCGCCACCAGCCCGCTCAGGTCGCCGTTTTGTTCGACAAAGCTGACCCGGTTGACGCGGTAGATGGTGCCCATCGAGGCCATCAGGGCCGAATTGCCAAGCATCGCCCCCATCGAGGAGACCATCGGGCTGTCGGCCATCAGGGTGACGGTAAAGCTGCCGCCGGGCCCGGCATATTCGCCCTGCGCGATGGTGCCGCCGCCCATGAATCCCATGGCGGCCCCGGCATCGTCGTTCAGGGACATGGTCCAGCCCTCCAGGGGCGCGGGCAGGTAGTCGGCCAGCCCCTCGGCCTTCATCGCGTTCAGCAATTGCTGGGCATAGGCCAGCTCATCCAGCGCATATTGCAGGTCGCCATCGGCATAGGCCTCGATCGCGGCCTGCAGGCTGGCGGTGATCGGATCGTCATCCGACCCGGCCTCAACCGTCAGGGGCATCAGGGCGAGCGCTGCGGCGGTTGCGAGTGTCAAAAGGCGCATGAAAATCTCCTTTTTTGGGCAATGGAAATGACATGCAGGATACCGGGCGCAGCCGCCTGAGGGAAGCCCGGCGCGATCAGTCGGCCGTGAACCGGGTTTTCCAGGTAGGAACCGTATCGCCCGGTGCCGGTGTCGCGTGCCAGACCCCGCGCGCGATGGCGCGGGCCAGGCAGAGCGCGGCACCATGGCCAAGCTGCAGGGGGCCCCAGATCGGATCTTCGACCGGGCGGGCACCGGTGGCGGCGGCAAAGACCAGATCGCCATCCATCGGCGTGTGGCTGGGATAGATCGCGCGCGCCATGCCGTCATGGGCGGCGGTCGCCATGCGGGTCGCCTGCGCCTGCGTCAGATCGGCATCGGTGGCGACGATGGCGATGGTGGTGGCCTCGCCCGCGCGGCCCTTGTGATGCGCCATCGCGGCGGGATCGAAGGTGGGCGCCGGGCCGAGGCCGCCATATTCGCCCGCCATCTCAAAGGGTGCGGCCCAGAAATGCGGACCTTGGCCCACCGTGACCTGACCCAGAGCGTTGACCACGACCAGCGCGCCGACCGTATGGCCCGAGGGCAGCACCAGCGAGGCCGAGCCGAGCCCGCCCTTGAGATCGGCAACGCTCGCCCCGGTACCCGCGCCCGCCGTGCCAAGCGAAAACTCTGCGCCCGCAGCCCGCAAAGCCGCCGCGCCGAGCGCTTTATAGGGGTTTTCGCGCCAGGTCTTGTCGCCGCCATTGAGCAGATCGAAGATGATCGCCCCCGGCACAATCGGCACCCGCTGATCGCCCACGGCAAAGCCGCGCCCCTCAGCGCGCAGCCCATCGGCCACGCCCGAGGCCGCATCCAGCCCAAAGGCCGAGCCGCCCGACAGCACCAGCGCGTCGACCTGTTGCACCGTCTTGTCGGGGGCCAGAAGGTCGGTCTCACGCGTGCCGGGCGCGCCGCCCATGACATGCACGGCGGCGGTAAAGGGGCGGTCTGATAGCAGCACCGTGGCCCCGGTCTTGACCCGCGCGTCCGCGGCGTTGCCGACCATCAGCCCCGGCACATCGGTGATCAGGTTGAGCGGGCCGGGGGCCATCATATGCAGCGCCCTCCATCGACTTCCATCGCGACGCCCGTGACCATGCTGGCCTCGTCCGAACAGAGGTAGAGCGCCGCATTGGCGATATCCTCGGGCGTTGAGAACCGGCCAAGCGGGATGGTGGAGAGGAACCGGGCGCGGATTTCGGGCGTGTCCTCGCCCATGAAGCTTTTCAAAAGCGGCGTCTCGCCCGCCACCGGGTTCACCGCATTGACGCGGATGCCGAACGGGGCCAATTCCACCGCCATGGTCCGGGTCGCGGTGATCATCCAGCCCTTGGAGGCGTTATACCAGTTGAGGTTGGGCCGGGGCGACACGCCGGCGGTGGAGGCCACGTTCAGGATCGCGCCCGCCCCTGCCGATTTCATATGCGGGACAATGGCGCGCGCCGTCAGGTAGACCGATTTGGCATTGACCGACAGGACGCGGTCAAACTCCGCCTCGCTCACCTCCTCCAGTGGTTTCGGCATATGGGTGATGCCGGCGTTGTTGACCAGGATGTCGATGCGGCCCCATGTGGCCAGCGCCGCCTCAGCCATCGCGGCAACGTCGCCCGCGCGGCTGACATCGGCCACCTGCGCGGTGGCCCCGATATCGGCGGCCACGCCCTGCGCCGCGCCCTCGTTCAGATCCACCACCAGAACCTGCGCGCCTTCGGCGGCAAACCGTGCCGCAATGCCCGCGCCAAAGCCCGATCCGGCCCCGGTCACGATCGCCGTCTTTCCCTTCAGTCGCATGCCGACCCTCCCGCATCTGGCGATGATGGTTCCACGAAACGGCCCGGTCGAAAAGCCCTATCCCGCGTCGCTGAGGACCAGCGCCACCAGTTGCGGGGCCGAGGCGGTGCCCAGTTTGCGATAGGCCCGACGGCGCAGGGTGCGGATGGTGTTTTCGGACACCCCCAGTTCCAGCGCGCTGCCCGCCACGGTGATGCCGCGCACGATCAGGTTGCAGACCTGCGCCTCGCGCCGTGAGAGCGACCCGAACCGGGAGACATCACGTTCCTTCAGTGCCGAGGCACGGGCGCGGGGCGAAAAATGAAACGCCTCGGATCCGACGATCCGGTGGCGCAGCCCGATCAGCTCATGGGCCAGCGGCAGAACCTGTTTCAGGTGGGTGAACTCCGCGTCACTGATCCAGCCCGCGCTAGCCCCGCGCAGGTAAAAGGACAGAAACCCGGCCCGCCCGGACCGCGACGAGACCGTGACCCGCTCGATCACCCCGTCGCGCAGATAGATCGGCGCGCGCGGATCACCCTCGGGCGGGTGCCAACGCTCGACCGACAAACCGCCGCCCGGCGCGCGCGCAATGCGGGCCGTGATGTCGTCGCGCAGCCAGTCGTTCGACAGGATGGTGCGGGCGTTGCGGGTGAACCAGTAATCGCTCATCTCGCCGGACCAGACCGACAGCACCGGATCGGGGCGGGCCATGTCGCCGATATAGAAGGCCCCGAAATTGGCGATACTGGCAGCATCGCGGATATGGGCCAGAAGGTGCTTGCCAAAATCCGGGCCGGGCACCTCTGCGGCAAGACGCGCCGCCGCGTCGCGGGCCAGGAGGGTCACATTGTCATCCATTCGGGTGACATGACTATGCCTGGCCCGCGCGCTATGCAAGGGCGAGCCCCCCGCCCCCGCAAGGATCCTGATGACCCGCCTTTTCTCGGACAAGAACCGCCCGGTCCATATGGGCCCTTTTCCGCTGGAACGTCTGGCGCGGGTCGATACCGTCGATCTGGGCGCTGTTCCCGCGATGGTGCCGCTTTCCTTTCGCCGGGGCGACGCCCCCGAAAGCATCGTCAACGCGATGGGCGAGTATCAGGCGATGATGGATGCGATCCGCGACGGGCTGGTCAACAGGGCGGTGGCCGAGATCCCCGCCGATCCGGCAGAGCGGGCCAATCACCTCAAGGCGTTCGGCTATTTCTCGGATGCGGCGATGGTGGGGATCTCGGCCCTGCCCGAGGCCGCCAGGGTGGCCGAGCCGATTACCAACCCCGATATCGACCGCCTGGCGCAGGATCTGCGCACCCGCCAGACCAGGACACTGGCCTCGGGCATCGACGTGATCATGGCCGACCTCAAGGACAGCATGCAGGCCCCACCAAGCAGCATCGACGGCCACAGCCATGCCATCGTGTTCCTCTACGAAAACCCGAGGAGCCCGGATGAGGGCGAGGAGGGGTGCGATTGGCTGGCGGATGCAGAGGCCCATCGCGCCTGCCTGCGGGCCACGGAAACCGCCTGTGTGCTGGCCAATTACATCCGGCTGCTCGGCTTTGACGCCAAGGCCCATTCGGGGGCGGCCAGCGATGTCGATCTGAACAGGCTGACGGTCGCGGCGGGGTTGGCCTGGGGCGATGATGCCGGGCTGACGGTTCCCTATCTGGGCGACCGCTTTGGCGTGGCGGCGGTGACCTGCGCCATGGATCTTGCCTGTGACCGGCCGTTGGCGGCGCAGGACAAGCAGCCCGGTTTCAGGACCAGAGGCCCGGCCTGGTGGCTGGGCGCGGGTTTTGCCCGCTCGGCGCTGAACCGCAATCCTTATGACAAGCGCCGCTTTGTCGATGGCGCGCATCCGTTCGAGAAACTCACCCGCGTCGATACCCCCACCACCTTTATCGACGAGGCCCGCGTGGCCCGCGTGCCCAAACGCGCCGACATGTTCGCCCGCGCCCAGTTCGGCGATATGGGCAAGGCGTTGCAGGACGGGGCCAGGGGTGGGCATTACGCGCGCAAGGCGGCCCCGTCTTTCGCGCAGCGCCGCGCGCTTGGGGCCTTTGTCCTGTTGCAGGAGGGCCCCGCGGGCGATGGCCCCCGCCCCGGTGATGCCGCGCGCAATGCGGCAAATATCAAGGCGGCGAGCTATTTTCTGGGGGTCGATGCGGTGGGGATCAGCCGCTGCCCCGACTGGACCTGGTATTCCCACGACGCCACCGGCGCGCCCATTGATCCGCCGCATGATCAGGCCATTTCCATGATCATCGACCAGGGTTATGAAACCATGGAAGGCTCCTCGGGCGATGACTGGATCGCGGTGGCGCAATCGATGCGCGCCTATCTGCGGTTTTCGCTGCTGGGCGGGGTCATTGCCAAGCAGATCCGCAACCTGGGCTACAAGGCCAAGGCGCATACGGTGATGGATGGCGAGGTGTTGCAGCCGCCGCTTTTGCTGTTGTCCGGGATGGGCGAGGTTTCCCGCATCGGCGAGGTCATCCTCAACCCCTATCTGGGCCCGCGTCTGAAATCGGGCGTGGTGACCACCGATATGCCGCTGGCCCATGACAGGCCGATTGATTTCGGCCTGCAACGGTTCTGCGAGGCCTGCAATAAATGCGCCCGCGAATGTCCCTCGGGGGCGATCACGGCGGGGCCGAAGCTGATGTTCAACGGCTACGAGATCTGGAAATCCGACAGCCAGAAATGCGCCACTTACCGGATCACCACCAAGGGCGGCGCGATGTGCGGGCGCTGCATGAAAACCTGCCCCTGGAACCTTGAAGGCCTGTTCAAGGAGGCCCCGTTCCGATGGGCCGCGATGAAGATCCCGCAGGCCGCACCAATGCTGGCCCGGCTTGACGATGCGGTTGGCAATGGCGGCCTCAACGATGCCAAGAAATGGTGGTGGGATATCGAGTTGGAGGAGGACGGGGCCTATCGCCCGACGAAACACGCCGTCAACCGGCGTGGTCTGCAAAGGGATCTGGACCTGAAATACGAGGACCAGACGCTGGCCGTCTATCCCGCCCCCCTGGCCCCGCATCCCTGGCCCTACCCCTTTCCGATGGACCGCGAAAAGGGCATCGAGGCCTATCAGGCCATGATCACGGCGCGCGAATATCAGGCCCGTCTCAAGGCGGGCGAGCGGGATTTCCTGCATGAATACCACGTGCCGGGCGACGCGCCGGTGGTGCAGGTGCAGGTGACAAAGGCTGAAGGAATGGCCCCCGATGTCACCAAATACGAATTTCGCAGCCTCGATGGGTCCGACCTGCCGGAATGGCGCGCGGGCGCGCATCTCGATATCGTCGTGGCCCCCGAGTTCCTGCGGCAATATTCGATGTCGGGCGACCCGGCGGACCGGTCGACATACCAGATCGGGGTGCTGCGCGAGGATGAGGGCCGGGGCGGATCCAAGCTGATGCACCGGATTTTCAGCGAGGGGCGCAAGATCTTCATCTCGAAGCCCATCAACCATTTCGAGCTGGAGGAGGGGGCCACGAAAACCTTTCTCATGGGCGGCGGCATCGGGATCACACCGATGATTGCCTTTGGCCATCGGCTGTATGCGATCGGGGCCGATTTCGCGCTGCATTATTCCTGTTCAACCCGCGCCGGGGCCGGGTATCTGGAGGATCTGGCCGGGATGCCCTGGGCCGACAAGGTGCATCTGCATGTCTCGGATGAGGGCAGCCGGGCCGATCTGGCGGCCATTCTGGGCCGCTACGCGCCCGGCCACCACGTCTATACCTGCGGGCCCGAGCGCTACATGCAGGGCGTGATCGACGCGGCGGAGGCGGCGGGCTTTCCCGATGCGGCGCGGCATCTGGAATATTTCTCGGTCCCCGAAATGCCGGACTACGAGAACCACCCCTTTACCCTGCGCCTGAAGGATGGCCGCGAGATCGCGGTTCCCGCCGATACATCCGCCGCCGAGGCGTTGCAGGGCGCGGGCCTTCCCATCGACATAAAATGCGAGGACGGGATCTGCGGCGTCTGCAAATGCGGCGTGATTTCGGGCGTGGTCGAACACCGCGATTTCGTGCTGTCAAAGGCGCAGCGCAAGACCGCGATGATCACCTGTCAGAGCCGCGCGGCAGAGCCCGGCGGCGTGATCGAGCTGGACCTCTGACGCGGCCGCTTAGGGCACTTTCGGAAAAACCTGGCCCCCTTGACGCTGCCTGAAGTCAAAGATTTCAACGCGTTAAGCGATGCTCAATGTCTCGGGTATTCCAAGAAGGGCTTCAGTGGCTCATCAGCACCGGGATCCTTGCCGATTTCAGGATCTCATGCGTGACGCCGCCAAAGAGATCCTGCGAAAACTTGCTGTGCTCAAAGGCCCCCATGACCAGCAATTCGGCCCCGACCTTTTTCGCGGCCTCGTCGATGATTCCGGCAACCGCGCGCCGGTCGCGCGGCATGTGCAGGCTGACGGCATGGACGCCGTGACGTTCCAGAAGCGCCATGATGCCGCCGCCCGGCACGGTTTCGGGCGGCGTATTGCCGATGGTCAGAACCGTGACCTTGGGCTTGCCCTCCAGCGTCTGCATCGCATCGCCAAGCGCGCGGGCCGCCGATTTCTTTCCATCCCAGGCGATCATGGCATGGCGCGACAGCCCCTCGGCCTCGTAGCCTTCCGGCACGATCAGGACCGGGCGGCCACTGTTCAAGGCGATGCTTTCGGGGTTGGCCGCCATATGGGCATCGGTCTGGGCGCTGCCTTGGGTGCCGGTCACGATCAGATCGTAATAGCGCGCCAGTTCCGACAGGCGCAGCCCGTGTTCGGGCTCCAGGTCGATAAACTCTGACCGGTCGCTCATGCCGGCGTTTTCCATGGTCTTGGTGAATTTGCGCGCGATCTCGGCGATGTGATCCCTCTCGGCACCGCGCAGCTGATCCATGATGTCGCGCGGGATCATGCCTTGATAGCGGATCTCCATCGGGGCGCGACCATGGCGCAACACGCCGGTCAGGTAACTGTCATGATGCTGTGCCAGTCGTAGGGCGTGGCGCAACTCGCCACCATCGGCGGTTTCGCCGCTATAGGCACATAGAATGGATTTCAGGCTCATGGCAGAATCCTGTCGGTCGTTTTCGCGCGGGCAGCGTTAATGTGTTTCAAATATCCCATGCGGGCCAAATATCTGTAACATATCTCAATTTGCGCCGAAACCCGGCGCAGCGGACAGCCGCCGGGATGTGGCGGAATTGGGCCAAGCGGCCCGGCCCTGCCATTGCCAGCACGCCGATCTTCGGTGCATTCTGAGACATGTCACAGCCGGAGCTGCCACCATGACGAGTCATCCGACCCGCCGCACCATTGCCCTTGGGCTGCCGATGCTGGCGCTGGCGGGCTGCGCCGCCGGACCAGATCTGCCGACCCGCGCGGTCAATGACTGGCGCAGCGTGCCCAATGCCGATTTCGATGCCTGGCTGGCCGGGTTTCGCGTCCGCGCCGTGGCAAGCGGCATCTCCGAGCCGACCATGACACGCGCCGCCCGCGCCATGGGCTATGTGCCGCTGGTGATTGAGCGCGACCGCAACCAGGCCGAGTTCAACCGCACGATGGAGGATTACCTGGCCATCGCCGCCTCGGAAGACCGCATCGCCGAGGGGCGCGCGATGATGCGCCGCCATGCCGGCGTGCTGCAACGTATCGAGGACCGGTTCGGCGTCGAGAAACAGGTCATGGTCGCGGTCTGGGGGATGGAGAGCTCTTATGGAACCAAGATGGGCGATGCCCCGGTGCTGGCGGCGCTGGCCACGCTGACCTTTGACGGACGTCGTGAGCGGCTTTTTAACGGGCAGCTTATGGCGGCGCTCAGGGCGATTGATCGCGGCGATGCGCGGGTGTCGGATATGCGCGGATCCTGGGCCGGGGCCATGGGCCATACGCAGGTGATGCCCGAGGTGCTGGAAAATTACGGCGTCGATTTCGATGGCGACGGGCGCAAGGGCGTCTGGGATGCCGACCCCACCGATGCGCTGGCCACAACCGCAAATTACCTGGCCCGGTTCGGCTGGCAGCGCGGCCAGCCCTGGGCGGTGGAGGTGCAGGTGCCCGATGGGTTCGATCCCGGCCTGACCGGTCGCGGCAACCGGCGTGCGGCCAGCGCCTGGGCCGCGATGGGCGTGCGCGACATGGACGGGGTGCCGGTGCCCGATCATGGCGAGGCCTGGATACTGCTGCCGATGGGCATTGAGGGGCCCGGCCTGATGGCCTTTGGCAATTTCCGGTCGATCTGGCGCTATAACCCGGCACAAAACTATGTCATCGGCATCGGTCACCTGTCGGACCGGCTGATCGGGGGACCGCCCATTCGCGGCAGTTTTCCGCCCGACGAAAACGGGCTGACCCGCGCCGGACGTCAGGAGGTGCAGCGGCTTTTGACACGAGCGGGCTTTGACTCCGGCGGGCCCGATGGCGTGATCGGCGCGGCCTCGCAAGGTGCGATCCGGGACTATCAGCGCGCCAATGGTCTGGCCGTCGATGGCGTGGCCAGCGCCGCGCTGCTGGCGCATTTGCGGCGGTGAGCGCAGCGGTCGCCGACCGGGCCGATCGTCCGTCACGCGCCTTGAGCCTGTTCCAGCCCGCCCCACGCCTCAGCCGCGCCCATTCGCACCGCGCCCCGGCGCGCGGGGCGTGAATCAGGCTGGCCTTCCCCGCGCGGGGATGATCATGATGCCGTCAAACGGACCGCGAAATGGAATGGGGGGATCGGCATGAGCATGACCTGCGGCGAGGCCACGATGCGCCTCCTGGCGCGCTATGGCGTGACGACGGTGTTTGGCATTCCCGGCGTTCATACGCTGGATCTCTGCCGGGGCCTGTCGGGCGGGGCCAATGCCGGTGCCATCCATCACGTGCGGGCGCGCAACGAACAGGGCGCGGGCTATATGGCCGAAGGCTGGGCGCGGGCCACCGGGCAGGTCGGCGTGGCTGTGGTTATTTCGGGGCCGGGGGTGACGAATGCATCGACCGCCGTGGGGCAATGCTATGCCGACAGCCTGCCGATGCTGTTGATCTCGGCCGAGCCCGACAGCCGGTCTCTGGGCAAGGGCTGGGGCGTTTTGCATGAGATCACCGATCAGAAACGGGTGACCGAGCCGATGACGGCCTTCTCGGCCACCGCCGCCTGTGCCGCCGATATCCCCGATCTGATGGCGCGGGCGTTTTCGGTTTTTTCCAGCAGCAGGCCCCGGCCTGTCCATATCTCGCTGCCGATGGATGTGCAGGCCGAGCTGGTCGATGAGATCTGGGAACCGGTGGCCTTGCCCGGGCGACCCGCGCCCGATCCGGGCCTGATCGACCGGGCGGCGGAGTTGCCGCGCGGTGCAAAGCGGCCCCTGATCCTGCCCGGCGGCGGGGCCAATGCGGCCTCTGCCGACCTCACGGCCATCGCCGAGATGCTGGGCGCTGCGGTGATCCCGTCCAGCGCCGGCAAGGGGATTGTCCCCGACGATCATCCGCTGTCTCTGTCGGCTGCGATGGGCAAGCCCGAGGTGCGCGATTTCGCGGCGCGGGCCGATGTCATTCTGGCGGTGGGCACCGAACTGGCCGAAACCGACAGCTACGTGCCAAGGATGGATCTGCCCGGTGACATTATCCGGGTCGATATCGACCCCGCCAAGATCAGCGATCTCTATCCACCGAAACTGGGCATCGTGGGCGATGCCGGGCCCGCCATGGCGGCGCTGAGACGCGCGCTTGAGGGTGCCAGCCCGGTGCAGGATATCGCGCCCGATCTGGAGAACGTGCGCGCCCGCATTGCGGCGACGCTGACCCCGTCGGAGCGCCAGCATATGCGCCTGTTGCGGGTGATGGATGACTGCGCGCCCGAGGGGATCATCTGGTCCGCCGATGCCACGCAGATCGCCTATACCGCGCTTTTTGGCCTGCCCGCGCGCGCGCCCCGGCGCTGGATGTATCCGGCGGGGTTCTGCGCGCTTGGCAATGCGCTGCCCAATGCGATCGGGGCAAGGATGGCCTACCCTGCGACACCGGTTGGCGTTCTGGTGGGCGATGGCGGGTTCATGTTCACCATGCCCGAGTTGATGGCCGCCGCCGAGCAGGGCCTCGCGCTGCCGATCATCCTGTGGAACAACGGCGTGCTGAAACAGATCCGCGACGATATGGACCTGCGCGATATCGAACGGGTGGGGGTTGAGGGGCTGAACCCCGATTTCGCCATGCTGGCGCGATCCTGCCGGTGCCATGCCGCGATGCCCGAGAGCGACGCCGCCTTCCGCACCGCGTTTGCAGATGCGCTGACCGCCGACCGGCCAACGCTGATCGAGGTCCGCGAGGATAGCGACTGGTTGCTGTGACGGTCCCCGAAACGGATATTCCGGTGCCTCGGGGCTGGAGCTGTCCGATCCGCATCGCCTACCGGCAAGGGCGGTAGCGCAAGACCGGGGCGCATCTGGCACCCCGATCTGAAACCGATGCGCTGATCCACGCGGTCCTGGATATGGTGGGGGCCGAATATGATACGCGGCACGGTCCGACCGATGCGGTGCTGCTGCCCGCCATGCCGCGCGATAACGCGCCCGCGCCGGCCGATAAACTGCCGGTGATGGGTCAGGCGGCTGGTGCCGGGGCCGACGGGTTCGCGGCGTTCCAGACGCGCATCCGCGGGCTGCTGGATGAGGTCGGCATCCCGCCGCCGCCTGGCTGATATCGCCGTGCCGGAAGGCCGCGCATCCCGGATCGCGGCAAAGGCGATGGGGCATAGTGCCGTGGCAGCGAACCTGCGCGAACCGACGCTCGAAAAGGTCGTGGCCGTCGTCACGGACGCGTTGATCCAAGGGCGATGAGCGGGTTTGCGGGCTGACGTCGGGGTTTTGGCGGGCATGGCCTCTCATCGCTTTTTCAAAGCGACTGCCGGTCGCGCACCTTGCGCGGCAAGGTGCTTGGTGGAGCCTAGCGGGATCGAACCGCTGACCTCCTGCATGCCATGCAGGCGCTCTCCCAGCTGAGCTAAGGCCCCGATCACATGCGCCTGAGCGAATGTAGGGGCGGTTTATGGGAGTGCGCGGCGAGGTTCAAGAGAAAAAATGAGCCGCTATCCGAACCGGCCGTGGTCTGCCCCGGACGCGGCGGTTTCCCACGAAAAAAGCGGGCATCCGGGATGCCCGCCCATCGTTTGTCACGGTAGATACGTCAGCGATCAGCTGTCGTCATCATCTGCGGCGACATCGGCCAGATCGTCCAGCGCGACAGTGTCGTCGTCATCGTCGTCATCCAGCAGATCGTCGTCCAGTTCGATGTCATCATCCTCTTCGAGGATGCTGTCCGCGTCGTCAACAACCGCATCTTCGTCGGTGGCCTTCGCCTTGGCTTTGGTCGCGGCCTTGTCGGGCTTGTCAGCCACCAGCGTGCGCGATCCCTTGCCGGTATCGATATTCACGACCTCGCCGGAATACGGGCTAACCACGGGTGTTTGGTTCAGGTCGTAAAACCGTTTGCCTGTGGTCGGGCAGACCCGCTTTACGCCCCATTCTTCTTTGGGCATGACACCCCCTTCAATCATCGCTATCGAATGAATGCGGCACCTGACACAATGTTCGGAGGCTGTCAAAGCCTTTCCGCCCGGGTGGCGGCCGCAAGTGGGGCAGAAGCAGGCGCATGGCGATGAAAACCCATATTCTGAAGGGCGACCCGCCGATCGAAGTGGCGCTGAAGCGCAATGCCAGGGCGAAGCGGTTTACGCTGCGGGTGTCGAAATCGGCGGGCACGGTCAGCCTGTCGATTCCCGTATCCGCACCGGAGGCCGAGGCGCTGGATTTTCTGGCCGAGCGGGCGGGGTGGGTGCGCCGGCATCTGGCCGATGCGCCGGGGGTGCAGCGGCCCGCCATCGGCGCGGTTTTTCCGCTATTGGGCAGGGATCGAGCTGTTGTCGCGGGATCCGGCCGCCGCGCGCAGTTTACGGATGGGCGCATTGTGATGCCGGATGAGGGGCGCCCTGGCCCGTTGATGGCGACGCTCTTGAAATCCATGGCGCGCGAGGCGCTGCTGGCCCGATGCGATCATCACGCGGCCCGGCTGGGGCATCGCTTTGGGCGGGTCACGCTGCGCGACACCCGGTCGCGTTGGGGGAGTTGCTCGAGCCGGGGCGATCTGATGTTTTCCTGGCGGCTGATCATGGCCCCGCCCGATGTGCTGGATTACGTCGCGGCCCATGAGGTGGCACATCTGAAAGAAATGAACCATTCGCCCGCGTTCTGGGCGGTCTGCGAGAGGCTGTGCCCAGGGTATGAAGCCCCGCGCGGGTGGCTGAAGGCGCAGGGGGCGGCGTTGCAGGCCTGGCGCTTCGACAGCTTGCCCTGAGGCGGCGCTTGTGATCACGTGGCCCCATGATGCTAACCCAACGCCCCAGTGAAACCAGCAGCGCGCCCGCGGCCCATGACCGGGTGTTTCGTGCCTTGCGCGCCCGGATCATGCATGGCGAGATCCCGCCCGGCGAGGCGCTGACGCTGCGCGGTATCGGCAAGGAATATTCGGTTTCGATGACGCCCGCGCGCGAAGCGGTGCGGCGGCTGGTCAGCGAGGGCGCGCTGTCGCTGTCATCGTCGGGCCGGGTGGCCACGCCCGAGCTCAGCAATGACCGGATCGAGGAACTGGCCGCCATTCGCGCATTGTTGGAGCCGGAACTGGCCGCGCGTGCCCTGCCACGTGCGCATATCGCCCTGCTGGAGCGGCTGGATGCGATTAACACCGGCGTGGCCGAGGCCGTCGCTAAGCGGGACGCGGTCGGCTATATCCGCGCCAATCTGGAATTTCACCGGGCGCTCTATCTGCGCGCGCAGGCCCCCGCGATGCTGGCTTTGGCGGAAACGGTCTGGTTGCAGATGGGGCCGACCATGCGGGCGCTTTACGGGCGGTTGCGAAGGACCGAACCGCCCCGCCACCACCGGTTGATTCTGGCGGCCCTGAAGGCGGGGGACGAGCCGGGGTTGCGCCTGGCGGTGCGGGCCGATGTCACGCAAGGGCTGCGCCTGTTGGTGGCGTAGGGTCGAATTGCTGCGCAATCCGAGCGTTGCGAGGGGCGCTGCCCCTCGCGCTCCCCGAGGTATTTTTCGCCAAGATGAATGATCAGAGTTGGGACAGATGCGGGGCGGGGAGCCAGCCGTCTGGCCCGGACACGTCCCGGCACGGGTCCCACCCGGCGCGTGAGGTGGTGCAGGTGACGGTGCCGCCGGGGGCGACCGTCAGCTCGACAGTGTCAAAGCCAGCCATGACGCGGGTGTCATTCAGCATGGCCTCGGGGGAGCCATCCGCCAAGCCGGTCTTTGTTTGCGACCCATCGCGAGCCCGGGTTTTCGGTGTCTGTGCGTCCCGGCGATACGGTCTCGCCAGCGCATACGCGCAGCGCGGGATCATAGCTTGCGCGCCACGCTGTCGTGACGCGCAGGCGCGATAAATCAGGCGTGGATTGCGCCGTCGCCACAAGCGAGCGCGGCTTCGCGCACGGCCTCGGAATAGGTGGGGTGGGCATGGCACGTGAGCGCCAGATCCTGGGCCGAGGCCCCGAACTCCATCGCCACGCAAACCTCATGGATCAGATCGCCCGCCGCCGGGCCAATGATATGCGCGCCCAGGATGCGGTCGGTTTCCTTGTCGGCCAGGATCTTGACGAAACCCTCGCCCTGATGCACGGCCTTGGCGCGGCCATTGCCCATGAAGGAGAACTTGCCGACCTGGTAGGCGCGGCCTTCTTCCTTGAGGGTTTCCTCGGTCTTGCCGACCGTGGCGACCTCGGGCGTGGTGTAGATGACGCCGGGAATGACGCCGTAATTCACATGGCCATGCTTGCCGGCCAGCACCTCGGCCACGGCCATGCCCTCATCTTCGGCCTTATGGGCCAGCATCGGGCCGACGATGGCATCGCCGATGGCGTAGATGCCCTTGACGTTGGTGGCCCAGGTGGCATCGGTCTGGATCTGGCCCCGATCGGTCATGACGATGCCCAGTGCCTCGAGCCCCAGCCCATCGACATAAGGTTTGCGCCCTGTGGCGACCAGAACCACATCGGCATCCATCTGATGCGCGCTGTCATCCTTGCGCAGCATGTAGTTGACCTTGGCCTTGGTTTTCAGCGCCTCGACGCTTTGGACCGCCGCTCCCATCACGAAGGTCATGCCCTGCTTTTTCAGGATGCGCTGAAAGGTCTTGGCGACATCGGCATCCATGCCGGGCGTGATCGCATCGAGAAACTCGATCACCGTGACCTCTGCGCCGAGACGCGCATAGACCGAGCCAAGCTCCAGCCCGATCACACCGGCCCCGATCACCACCATCTTTTTCGGCGTCTTGGCCAGGCTGAGCGCGCCTTCGGACGTCACCACGATCTTTTCATCGACCGCGACGCCGGGCAGCGAGGTGGGTTCGGAGCCGGAGGCGATGATGATGTTCTTCGCGTCATGGACCTCTTCGCCGACCTTGACCTTGCCGGCCTCGGGGATCGAGCCCCAGCCCTTGAGCCAGTCGATCTTGTTCTTCTTGAACAGAAATTCGATGCCCTTGGTGTTCTGGCCGATGACATCGTCCTTGTAGGCCAGCATCGCGGGCCAGTCGACCGAGGGAGATTTGCCCTTGAGGCCCATCTTGGCAAAATTATGCTCGGCCTCATGCAGCATATGGCTGGCATGCAGCAGCGCCTTTGACGGGATGCATCCGATATTCAGGCAGGTGCCGCCAAGCGTGTCGCGGCCCTCGACCACGGCGGTTTTCAGCCCCAGTTGAGCACATCGGATGGCGCAGACATAGCCGCCGGGGCCAGCACCGATGATGATTACGTCATAGCTTGCCATTTTGAATGTCTCCTCTGGGTCGGGCGCGGGCCGGTTTCCTTTTGGAATGGGCATTGCGATGGCTCGGGTCAACCGGTTTTGAAAATCTGCGACAAAAAACACGGGTGTTTTTCAGGTAATGTTTCCCGGAGGAATTGCCTTGTGATCACAAATACGCGTTCCTGAGCCATTCCAGGCGGCGGCTCGCGGCCAAAATGCAGCAACCAACCCGGAAATCCAGGTGCTACGGCTTCAGGCCTCCCAATCTGTCGGGCGGTGCCGGGCGGCTCCCGTTACCCGGCGGCGTCGGCCCCCGGCAAATCGGCGGGGTCGGCAGTCCATTCCGCGATTTTCTGGGGCGTCAGGATGCGGTCCCGGCGGTCATAGAACCAGTGCAATGCGGCCTGTTCGAGATGATACAGGATCAGATCCTCGCGCAGCTCCTCCAGCTCATCCTTCAGCTTCGGGATGATGCGCAGAATGCTGGTATCCTCCACATCGTTGCGATTGCAGCGGCTGTAGAAGATCGAATCCATGAAGTATTTGCCAAGCCCAAGCGTGTTGGCAGCCCCTCGGTCATTCTTCATCAGAAAGGTATCGTCGGAGCGCACCGCGTAATGATTGATCTGGGCATTGTCCCAGGTCAGTTCGGCGCGGTCCATCTTGCGGTGGCGTTCATGGGCCGGTTTGAACATCGAATCGGTGGTGATGGCGACCCCGCGCGTGTTGTGATTGCGCACTTTCGGATGGCTGGGGTGTTTCGGCATGTGGATCGAGATCGTGTTGAACTTGCGCGCCTTGAACAGTGCCTTGTGCAGGCAGGAATTCCAGGCCGGTTCAGCCCGCGCGCGGGTGAAGTTTTCCGTTACCAGCCCGCCAGGCCAGGTTTTATGCCCGTTATTGCCAAAGAGCCGCCAGGCGATGGCGATGGCCTCCGTGGGTGGCATCAGATCCAGCAGATCATCGACATGGCCATCGCCGCAGGTGACGTCAAGAAACTCGTCGCTATCGACATGTAAGCACCATTCGGCCAGCGCCAGATCATCGATATCCTCGCGCGCCATGCGCAGGCTTTCCATCTGTGGCCGCCCCGTGCCACGCCAATCGTTGCGCAGATGACGAACATAGCCCATCTGCTCCAGCCGATCGAGCATCAGATCGGTGCCATCGGTGCAGTTATTGGTAACGATCACAGCCTTTTCAAACCCGATCACGCGGTAATAGGCGATCCACTCAAGCAAAAACATGCCCTCGTTGCGCATGCAGCTGAGGACAACCTTGGGGCCGTGGCGGCTGCTCATCTCAGGCGACCTTCGCTTTCGAATCCTGGTCTTCCTCGGGAAGGGTCCAGGCGGCTATGCGTTCTGGCGTCAAAACGCTCTCGCGGCGGTTGTCCCACCAAAGCGCGGAGGCGTGTTCAAGTGCCGACAACAGCGGATCGGCTCGCATCTCCTCCATCGCCTGGGCCATCTCAGGCATATGCCGCAAGATAGACGTCTCGGGCCGCTTATTGGTGTTGTAGCGCCGGTAGTAGGTCGAATTTTTCATATATTTACTGTGGCTGCGCAGCATGGAATCGCCGCGGTCGTTCTTCATCAGAAACAGATCCTCGGACCGGATCGCGTAATGGTTGATGCAGGCCCCGTCCCAGGTCAGCATGGCGCGGTCCATGTTGCGGTGCCGGTCATGGGCCAGATTGAAAAGCGCCGAGGTCTCGACCTGCTGCCCCATGGCATTGCATTGCGTGACGGCACCGTTGACCGGGTGTTTTGGCATATGGACATTGAAGCGCTGAAACTTGCGCGGCTGCATCAGCGCCTTGTGAAACGCGGTGGCCCAGATCGGTTTCTTGTCGCTCATGGTGAAGTTTTCAATGACATTGCCACCGGGCCAGATCTTGTGCCCGTTATCGCCAAAGGCCCGCCAGGCAAGGGCGCAGGTGTCAAACCCCTGCACCACATCAATCAGCGCGTCGATCGTGTGATCACCATGAAAAATGTTGAGAAATTCGTCGCTGTCGACATGCAGCAGCCAATCGGCCTGCCCGACGATCGGCAGCTCCTCCCTGACCATGCGCAGCCCGTGGATCTGTGGGCCGTCGGCACCATAGGCATTGTTGCGGACATGCGTCACCAGGCCCATTTCCTGCATCCGGTCCAGGATCAGGTCGGTGCCATCGGTGCAATCATTGGTGATGATGACCAAATGGTCGAAGCCAAGCGCGCGGTAGAAGGCGACCCATTCGACAAGGAACAGCGCTTCGTTGCGCATGCAGGACATGACCGTTCTTGTGCCAAAGCGACTGCTCATCGCGTGCCTCATCATTTTATTGCCCGGGTTCGCGCTCTTTGGCGCATTGGGCACAGTATGCCGGAGAGGTCAAAAAAGGGCAAATGAAAGCGCCCGGCCGCTATAGGGCCGAGCGCGTGCCGGGAAAAATCTTCCCGAAGATTTTTTGGGCCGGAAGAATTTTGTCGAAAATTCTTCGTCCGCGAGAGGTCAGAGATCCATCAGCAACCGGCGCGGATCTTCCAGCGCTTCCTTGACCCGTACCAGGAACGTCACCGCTCCCTTGCCATCGACGATCCGGTGATCATAGCTCAAGGCCAGATACATCATCGGGCGGATCACGATCTCGCCATTGACCACCATCGCGCGGTCCTGGATCTTGTGCATCCCCAGGATGCCCGATTGCGGCGGGTTCAGAATGGGCGAGGACATGAGCGAGCCATAAACGCCACCGTTCGAGATGGTGAAGGTGCCGCCCTGCATCTCTGCCATGCTGAGTTTACCGTCGCGGGCGCGACGGCCTTTCTCGCCGATGGCCTTTTCGATCTCGGCAAAGCTCATCTGATCGGCATTGCGGATCACAGGCACCACCAGCCCCTGTGGCGTGCCAGCGGCCACACCCATATGCACGAAGTTCTTGTAGACGATATCGGTGCCGTCGATCTCGGCATTGACCTCGGGCACTTCCTTCAGGGCGTGGCAGCAGGCCTTGGTGAAGAAGGACATGAATCCCATGCGCACGCCGTGCTTCTTCTCGAACGGCTCCTTATAGGTGCTGCGCAGCGCCATCACCTCGGTCATGTCCACCTCGTTATAGGTGGTCAGGATCGCGGCGGCGTTCTGGGCATCTTTCAGGCGCCGGGCAATGGTCTGTCTGAGCCGCGTCATCTTGACCCGTTCCTCGCGGGCCGCATCCTCGGCCGCGACCGGCGCACGCGGGGCAGCGGCGGGGGCGGCCGCGGGGGCTGCGGCGGGTGCCGGGGCCTGCACCGGCGTGGTACCCGCCTTCAACACATCCTCCTTCATGATCCGGCCATCGCGGCCGGTGCCCTGAACCTGGGCCGGATCGATGCCCTTTTCGGCCATCAGCTTGGTGGCCGAGGGGGCGTTTTCAACATCGCTATCACCCGTTGACTGGGCCGGCGCAGGCGCGGGCGAGGAGGGGGCGGCAGCCGCCGAGGAGCTGCCACCGATCACGGCCAGTCTGGCGGAGGCCTCCACCGTGCTGCCCTCGGGGGCCAGGATCTCGCTCAGCACACCAGCGGCGGGGGCCGGAACCTCGACCGAGACCTTGTCGGTCTCCAACTCGCACAGCATTTCATCCTGCGCCACGGTATCGCCCACGGCCTTGAACCAGGTGCTGACGGTGGCCTCGGTGACGCTTTCGCCAAGCGTGGGCACCATCACATCGACGGCCTTACCGGCAGGCGCGGCGTCAGTGGCTTCCACCGGTGCCTCTTCCGCGACAGGCGCAGCAGCAGCCTCGGCCCCGGCATTCAGCGTCGCCAGCAGCGCATTCACCCCGACGGTTTCGCCCTCGGGGGCCACGATCTCGGCCAGGGTGCCGGCGGCGGGGGAAGGCACTTCGACCGTCACCTTGTCGGTCTCCAGCTCGCACAGCATCTCATCGACCGCCACGGCATCGCCGGGTTTCTTGAACCAGGTGGCAATCGTCGCCTCGGTAACACTCTCGCCCAAGGTGGGCACGCGGACTTCTACGGACATGGTTCAGTTCCCTTCGATCGTAAGCGCATCGTTCACAAGCGCTGCTTGCTGTGCTTTATGCATGGAGGCGAGGCCGGTGGCCGGCGAGGCCGAGGCATTGCGCCCGGCATAAGCGGGCCGGGCATGTTTCGCGCCGATCCGGGTCAGAACCCATTCGATATTGGGCTCGACAAAATTCCAGCTTCCCTGGTTTTTCGGCTCTTCCTGGCACCAGACCATCTGGGCCCCCTTGAAGCGCTCCAGTTCCTTGACCAGCGCCAGCGCCGGGAACGGGTAAAACTGTTCCAGCCGCAGCAGATAGACATCCGTGATGCCGCGCGCGTCGCGTTCCTCCAGCAGGTCGTAATAAACCTTGCCCGAACACATCACCACGCGGCGGATCTTGTCATCGGCCACCAGTTCGGTGTCGGAATGGCCTTTCTGGGCGTCATCCCAGAGCACCCGGTGAAAGCTGGATCCGGTGGTGAAATCACCCGTGTCCGATACGGCCATCTTGTGCCTGAGCAGCGATTTCGGCGTCATCAGCACCAAAGGCTTGCGGAAATCGCGGTGGATCTGGCGGCGCAGGATGTGGAAGTAATTGGCCGGGGTCGTGCAATTGGCGACGATCCAGTTATCCTCGGCGCACATTTGCAGAAACCGCTCCAGCCGGGCCGAGCTGTGTTCGGGGCCCTGGCCCTCGAACCCGTGCGGCAACAGCATCACCAGCCCCGACATCCTGAGCCATTTGCGTTCGCCCGAGGAAATGAACTGATCGAACATGATCTGGGCACCGTTGGCGAAATCGCCGAACTGCGCCTCCCACAGAACCAAAGCGTTGGGCTCGGCCAGGCTATAGCCATATTCAAAGCCCAGAACCGCATATTCCGAGAGCATCGAATCGATGACCTCGTATTGGGCCTGACCCTCGCGGATATTGTTCAGCGGGTAATAGCGTTCCTCGGTTTCCTGATCGACCAGCCCGGAATGGCGCTGGCTGAAGGTGCCGCGGGTGCTGTCCTGACCGGCCAGACGCACCGGGTAGCCTTCGGTCAACAGCGAGCCAAAGGCCAGCGCCTCGGCCGTCGCCCAGTCAAACCCGGAACCGCTGTCGACCATCGCCTTTTTCGTCTCCAGCAGGCGGCCCACGGTCTTGTGCAGGTTGAACCCCTCCGGCGCGCGGGTCAGGGCGGTGCTGACTTGCGCAAAGGTTTCGGGGCTGATCGAGGTCTTGCCCCGCTCATATTCGCCCTTTTCGCGGTCCAGATGCGACCAGCGCCCATCCAGCCAATCGGCCTTGTTGGGCTTGAAATCCTTGCCGGCCTCGAATTCTTCGTTCAGATGCGCCTGGAACGCCGCCTTCATATCCTCGATCTCGCCTTCGGGGATCAGACCGTCGCGCACCAGGCGCTCGGTATAAAGCTGCAACGTGGTTTTCTGCTTCTTGATCTTCTTGTACATGATCGGGTTGGTAAACATGGGCTCATCGCCCTCGTTATGGCCAAACCGGCGGTAGCAGAAGATATCCAGCACCACATCCTTGTGGAATTTCTGGCGGAACTCGGTGGCGACCTTGGCGGCATGCACCACCGCCTCGGGGTCGTCGCCATTGACGTGGAAAATCGGGGCCTCGACCATCAGCGCGATATCGGTGGGGTAGGGGCTGGAGCGGCTGAAATGCGGCGCGGTGGTAAAGCCGATCTGGTTGTTGACGATGATATGCATGGTGCCGCCGGTGCGGTGCCCGCGCAGACCGGAAAGGCCAAAGCCTTCGGCCACCACGCCCTGGCCGGCAAAGGCCGCGTCGCCATGCAGAAGGACGGGAAGAACCGACGTGCGCTCGCGATCGTTGACCTGATCCTGCTTGGCGCGGGCCTTGCCCAGAACCACCGGGTTCACGGCCTCAAGATGGCTCGGGTTGGCGGTCAGGCTGAGATGGACGGAATTGCCGTCGAAACTGCGGTCGCTGGACGCGCCCAGATGGTATTTCACATCGCCCGAGCCATCGACATCCTCGGGCTTGAAACTGCCGCCCTGAAATTCGTTGAAAATGGCGCGATAGGGTTTTGCCATCACATTGGCCAGCACTGAAAGACGCCCGCGATGCGGCATGCCGACCACGATTTCGCGCACGCCGAGCGCGCCGCCGCGCTTGATGATCTGTTCCATCGCCGGGATCAGCGCCTCGCCGCCGTCCAGGCCGAACCGCTTGGTGCCCATGTATTTGACATGCAGGAATTTCTCGAACCCCTCGGCCTCGACCAGCTTGTTCAGAATGGCCTTGCGCCCCTCGCGGGTAAATTTGATCTCCTTGTCGAAGCCTTCGATACGCTCCTTGAGCCAACCAGCCTCTTCGGGGTGCGAAATATGCATGTATTGCAGCGCGAAGGTGCCGCAATAGGTGCGCTTCACGATCTCGAGGATCTGTCGCATCGACGCGACCTGCAGCCCCAGAACCAGGTCGATGAAAATCGGCCGGTCCATATCGGCCTCGACAAAGCCATAGCTGGCCGGGTCCAGTTCGGGATGCGGCGTGTGGGCGCGCATGCCCAACGGGTCCAGGTCAGCCACCAGATGCCCCCGGATCCGGTAGGCCCGGATCAGCATCAGCGCGCGCAGACTGTCCAGAACCGCGCGTTTGACCGCCTCGTCCGAGACCGAAACGCCCTTTTCCGCCGCCTTGTCGGTGATCTTCTTTGCGGCGGCCTTGGCCTCGGCCGGGGCCGCGTCCGGCCAATCCCCGGTCAGCGCATTGGTGAGATCATCGCCCGGCTGCGGCGGCCAGTCCGGCCGCGCCCAGGAGGGGCCCGTGGCCTCGGCCTTCACGTCCAGCTCGGCGTCGCCCAGGCTTTGGAAGAACTCCGCCCATGCCGCATCCACCGCGGTCGGATCATTGGCGTATTGGGCGTAGAGCTGCTCCAGATACTCGGCGTTGTGGCCCTGCATGAAGCTGGAGGCCTGGAATTGGTCGTTGGGGGATTGCTCGGTCATGTCGATCTCCGATTTCGGACGGGGGCCATCCCGCCACGGTCAATAGGGCGGGGATACCCGCGCGCCCCACGTCTTTCTTCAGCCGATCGCCTTCAGCACGGCCTCGCCCAGACCGGCGGGGCTGTCGGCCACGACGATCCCGGCGGCCTGCATGGCCTCGATCTTATCCTCGGCACCGCCCTTGCCACCGGCCACGATGGCACCGGCATGGCCCATGCGCCGGCCCGGAGGCGCGGTGCGGCCCGCGATGAAACCGGCGGTCGGTTTCCAGCGGCCCTTTTTCTTTTCATCGGCCAGGAATTGCGCGGCCTCTTCCTCGGCCGAGCCGCCGATCTCACCGATCATGATGATCGATTGGGTCTCATCATCGGCCAGGAACATCTCCAGCACGTCGATATGTTCGGTCCCCTTGATCGGGTCGCCGCCAATGCCCACGGCGGTGGACTGGCCCAGACCGATATCCGAGGTCTGCTTGACCGCCTCATAGGTCAGCGTGCCCGAGCGGGAAACAACACCGACCGACCCGCGCTGGTGGATATGGCCGGGCATGATGCCGATCTTGCAGGCACCGGGCGTGATGATGCCGGGGCAGTTGGGGCCGACAAGGCGCGATTTCGACCCCTCAAGCGCGCGCTTTACCTTCATCATGTCGAGCACCGGGATGCCTTCGGTGATGCAGCAGATCAGCTCCATCTCGGCGTCGATGGCCTCCAGGATGGAATCGGCAGCAAAGGGCGGCGGAACGTAGATGACGCTGGCATTCGCGCCGGTCACGCCGCGCGCCTCATGCACCGAGTTGAAAACCGGCAGATCCAGATGCGTCTGGCCACCCTTGCCCGGCGTCACGCCGCCGACCATCTGGGTGCCATAGGCGATGGCCTGTTCGGAATGAAACGTGCCCTGAGAGCCGGTATAGCCCTGGCAGATCACCTTGGTGTTTTCGTCGACGAGTACGGCCATGTTGCCTGTTCCTCTTTTTCCATTTTCGCTCTGCGGGCGGCAGGTGCCGCGCCGCATTGATCAGTCTCTATGCGTCACCGTCGGCACTTGCGCCGATCCAATCCCGGTGCCGTCTCGCGTTGCCGCGCCCCTTTCGCGGGGCTCTGGAAACGCGGATCGTCTTCACCCGCGGCCCCCGGCATATTCACCCTCAAGGCCATCGCTATTGGCGATTGGCGTAAACGCTCTGCCCGTTCAGGATCACACCGGGACGTCCGGGCGCGTCCAGCTGCTGTTCCATCTGATCCGCCGATATCGGCGGAAAGAACGAATAGCCGTCATTGGGCAGGACGCTGCGTGCGCAGCCCCCAAGGCTGAGAATCGCGACGCTTGCGATGGTGATTTTCATGATGCCAGTCATGGTCGTCTCCCTTGGTTGTCGTTTCGCGGCGCACGCGGTGGGCGCGGAACCTTAGCCCCGTACCGCCGCCACGATCTTCTCGGCCCCGTCCTTCAGGTCATCGGCTGCGATGACATTCAGGCCGGAGGTGTTGATGATCTCCTTGCCCTTTTCCACATTGGTGCCTTCCAGGCGCACCACCAGCGGCACTTGCAGGCCCACTTCTTTCACCGCTGACACCACGCCCTCGGCGATGATGTCACAGCGCATGATGCCGCCGAAGATGTTGACCAGGATGCCTTTGACTTGCGGATCGGAGGTAATGATCTTGAAGGCCTCGGTTACCTTTTCCGTGGTGGCCCCGCCGCCGACATCGAGGAAATTGGCGGGCTCGGACCCATAAAGCTTGATGATATCCATCGTCGCCATGGCAAGCCCCGCACCATTGACCATGCAGCCGATCTCACCATCCAGCGCGATATAGTTGAGGTCAAATTTCGACGCGGCCAGTTCCTTGGGGTCTTCCTCGGTCTCGTCGCGCAGCGCGGCCACATCGGCATGGCGGTAGACCGCGTTGCCGTCAAAGCCCACCTTGGCGTCGAGCACCTTCAGATCGCCGCTATCGGTCACGATAAGCGGGTTGATCTCCAGCATCTCCATGTCCTTCTCGGTGAAGGCGGCATAGAGCTGACCCATCAGCTTGACGCATTGCTTGATCTGCTGGCCTTGCAGCCCCAGAGCAAAGGCCACGCGGCGGCCATGAAAGCCCTGATACCCGGTGGCGGGATCGACGCTGAAGGACAGGATCTTTTCGGGCGTCGCGGCGGCGACCTCCTCGATATCCATGCCGCCCTCGGTAGAACAGACAAACGAGATGCGGCTGGTCTGGCGGTCGACCAGCAGGGCCAGATACATCTCGGTCTCGATGCCCGAGCCATCCTCGATATAGATCCGGTTGACCTGCTTGCCGGCCGGGCCGGTCTGATGCGTGACCAGCGTGCGGCCCAGCATCTTCTTGGCTTCCTCGGCGGCTTCCTCGACCGATTTGGTCAGGCGCACGCCGCCCTTTTCGCCGGCATCGGCCTCCTTGAAGCTGCCCTTGCCGCGCCCGCCTGCGTGGATCTGGGCCTTGACCACCCAAAGGGGCCCGTCCATTTCGCCCGCGGCTGTCTTGGCGTCTTCGGCTTTCAGAACCACGCGGCCATCACTGACCGGGGCACCGTATTGGCGAAGCAGAGCCTTCGCCTGGTATTCATGAATGTTCATGAAACTGTCCCGTGTTGCTTTCGGTTGACCCGACTAAACACAAAACGCCCTTGTAAAGAAACGCCATTTTGTCAGGGATGGGGCGTTTGCCGAGAAAAGCGCGATTTTGTGATCACAGGAATAAAACGTGTGATCACAAATGAGGGGATGAGGGGTGGCCCGTAAAAGACGAGCTGCGAATCAGTCAGGTAAAAGCCGAGAATCTCGGTTGCACTATCGGGGGCGGGCGGGCGGCATTCCGCACCGGGCCTGGCCAGGCAGTGCCGCAAAGGCGGCCGGTTTGAAAGAGTAAGGGCCGGAGGATGTCCTCCGGCCCTCATATCCGTGTGTCCGGACGTGCGTTACTTCAGGCTGCCGTCAATTTCCTTGCAGGCTTTGACCAGCCCTTTGACCGCGTCGACCGATTTGGTGAACCCGGCCTGCTCATCCTTGGACAATTTGACCTCGACAATGCGCTCGATGCCACCGGCCCCGATCACGGTGGGCACGCCGACATACATGCCGTCCAGGCCGAACTGGCCATCGCAATAGGCCGCACAGGGCAGCACGCGCTTTTGGTCTTTCAGGTAGGCTTCGGCCATTTCGATGGCCGAGGTGGCCGGCGCGTAATAGGCCGATCCGGTTTTCAGAAGGCCCACGATCTCGGCCCCGCCATCGCGGGTGCGCTGCACGATCGCGTCCAGTTTTTCCTGCGTGGTCCAGCCCATCTCGACCAGATCCGGCAGCGGGATGCCGCCAACCGTGGAATAGCGCACCGACGGCACCATGGTGTCGCCATGCCCGCCCAGAACGAAGGCCGTGACATCGCGCATCGAGACGCCGAATTCCTCGGCCAGGAAATGGCGGAACCGGGCGCTGTCCAACACGCCCGCCATGCCGACAACCTTGGCATGCGGCAGGCCGGAAAATTCGCGCAGCGCCCAGACCATCGCATCCAGCGGGTTGGTGATGCAGATCACAAAGGCATCGGGGGCGTTGGCGGCGATGCCTTCGCCAACCGATTTCATCACCTTCAGGTTGATACCCAACAGGTCATCGCGGCTCATCCCCGGTTTGCGCGGCACGCCGGCGGTGACCACGATCACATCGGCCCCGGCGATATCGGCGTAATCGGTTGTGCCTTTGAGGTTGGCGTCAAAGCCTTCGGAAGGTCCGGATTCGGCGATATCCAGCGCCTTGCCCTGTGGCACGCCATCCGCAATGTCGAACAGGACGACATCGCCCAGTTCCTTGAGTGCTACCAGATGGGCGAGCGTTCCGCCGATCTGTCCTGCGCCGATAAGGGCGATCTTGGGTCTGGCCATGAGAGAAAATCTCCAAGCTCGGTTGATGTTGGAGCGTGGCCTAGCGCCAGACGCGGGCGCGCGCAAGGGTTCCGCGGCGCGGCGGAAAGCCCCAGCAGAGGCGGGAAATCAGTTCAGAACACGGCAGGCAATTGAAACCAAATCCTTTTCCCTGTGCCATGGGGGGGTAAAATATGTATACTATTGTATGCCGGGTGCGCCTTCTCTGTCGATTTCACTCGGATCAGAGCGCCTCACCGGCCCTCGGCGGCGTCAGATTCTCCCAATACCGGCCCGCCGCAACCAGGCAGGTCGTGCCATTGGGGGCGGTGATGGTGATGGTCCAGGTGCCGGTTTCTTCCGATGCGAACACCTCCACGATCCGGTTATTCGGCCCCATGCCCCAGCTTTGCGCGGTTTCACCCATCCGGGCGGTCAGCGTTTCAACGATCTGATCGCGTTCGCCACAGAATGTGCGCGCGGTCTGGGCCTGGGCCGCGCCCAGGGTGGCCAAAAGGGCGAGACCCCCGCCAATCAGGGCATGTGCCTTTGTCATAATCCTGCCTTTCAATAGAGAGAGGACAGAACAGAGGGCAACGGTGTCCGAAGGGTCATGCGACGGATCCGCCCCGCAGCTCGCCCCCCGTTTTCCTGTCGGGCCCGCCTTTGCTGACGGATCATCCCCGACTATGGACTCAAAATACCGAAAATTCGGTTAATCCGCGAATAACCCTTTCTCACCTTCCCCGGCGCGGGAGTGACTGCGCAAGAATATTTCGCTACGCGGCGGCGAAACGGAACTTGCGTTCGCAGCATTCTTTGTGTTCTTTGCCCCCGACTTTGACAGGACAGGACCGCCCCAATGGATCAGCCCGCGCGCCCCTATCGCTCCGTTCTCTATATTCCGGCGTCGAATGCGCGGGCGCTGGACAAGGCGCGCGGCCTGCCGGTCGATGCGATCATCTTCGATCTGGAGGATGCGGTCGCGGTTGAGGAAAAGGCCAATGCGCGGGCTTTGCTGGCCGAAACGCTGGCCGAGGGCGGCTATGGCAACCGGATGCGGATCGTGCGGATCAACGGGCTGGAGACCGAATGGGGGCCCGAGGATGCCCGCGCCGCGGCGGCCATGGATTGCGACGCGGTGCTGCTGCCCAAGGTCGAAACGCCTGCCCAGTTGGACGCACTGGCCGGGTTGATTGGCGATCTGCCGATCTGGGCGATGATGGAAACGCCCATGGGCATGCTGAACGCCGCTGCCATCGCCGCCCATCGCCGGATGCAGGGCTTTGTGATGGGCACCAACGATCTGGCCAAGGATCTCAATACCCGGTTCCGCCCCGACCGTCTGCCGATGATGGCGGGTCTGGGGGCCTGCCTCTTGGCGGCCAAGGCGCATGGCATCGTGATCGTCGATGGCGTCTATAATTCCTTTAAAGATGACGACGGCCTGCGCGCCGAATGCGGGCAGGGGCGCGATATGGGCTTTGACGGCAAGACGCTGATCCACCCGGCGCAGGTCGCCATCGCCAATGCCGCCTTTGCGCCCGATGCCGCCGAGATCGACCTCGCCCGCCGCCAGATCGCGGCGTTCGAGGCCGCCGAGGCGGCGGGGCAGGGTGTCGCGGTTGTCGATGGCAGGATCGTCGAGAACTTGCATGTCGCCACCGCCAGGGCCACCTTGGCGAAAGCAGCCGCAATCGCAGAACTGGAAACCGCCTGATGTCATTCGTTCTCCTCCTCGCCGGTCTCGCCCTTTGGGCCGGGGCGCATTTTTTCAAACGCATCGCGCCGGGGCCGCGCGCCCGGATGGGCCTGGGCGGCAAAGGCGTCGTCGCGCTGGCGCTCATTGGCAGCATCTTTTTGATGTCGCGCGGCTATGGCGGAATGGCCTTTATCCCGGTCTGGTCGCCGCCAGCCTTTCTGACCGGTATCAACAACCTGCTCATGCTCGGGGCGCTTTATCTCTTCGTTGCGGGCCCGGCCAAGGCGTCGCTGACGCGCAACATGCGCCATCCGATGCTGGCGGGGATGAAAACCTGGGCCATCGCGCATCTTCTGGTCAATGGCGATCTGGCCTCAATCATCCTCTTTGGCGGCTTGCTGGCCTGGGCCGTGGCCGAGGTCACCGTCATTAACCGGTCCGAGCCGGACTGGACCGGCCGCGAAGGCACGTCGCGCATGGGCGATATCAAGGCATTGGCGGCGGCCGTGATCGCGGTGGGCGTGATCGGCTATATCCACGGCTGGATCGGCCCGTCGCCGTTTGGCTGAACAGATGCGCCGCGCCCGCGATTGCCGGGCCGGCGCGCAATGCAAACCGGGCAAGGGGCAGGGCGCATCCATGGGCAAGACCAATTCCGGCAATTTTTTCGAGGATTACCGTCTGGGGCAACGCATCGACCACCCGGTGCCGCGCACGGTCTCGGGCGGTGAACGCGCGCTTTACCATGCGCTCTATCCGGCGCGCCACGCGCTGCAGTCCTCGGATGAATTTGCCCGCGCCTGCGGGTTGCCGGGCGCGCCGCTGGACGATCTTGCCGCCTTTCACGTGGTGTTCGGCAAGACCGTGCCGGATGTCTCGCTCAATGCCGTGGCAAATCTGGGCTACGCCGAGGGGCGGTTTCTGAGGCCGGTCTATCCCGGCGATACCCTGCGCTCTGTCTCAGAGGTGATCGGGCTCAAACAGAACTCGAACGGCAAGACCGGCGTGGTCTGGGTCCGCACCGAAGGGCTGAACCAGCGGCAAGAGGTGGTGCTGGATTACGTGCGCTGGGTGATGGTGCGCAAACGCGATGCGGACGCCGCCGCGCCCGAGACCGCGATCCCCGATTTGGCAAAGGTCGTTGCAGCCGACCGTCTCGTCATCCCCGAAGGGCTGGATTTCACGGATTACGATTTCGCCCTTGCGGGCGATCCGCACCGGTGGGGCGACTATGAGATCGGCGAGATCATCGACCATGTCGATGGCGTCACCGTCGAGGAGGCCGAGCACATGATGGCCACCCGCCTTTGGCAAAACACCGCCAAGGTGCATTTCGACGCCACTTTCCGCGAGGGCGGCCAGCGCCTGATCTATGGCGGGCATGTCATCTCGATGGCCCGCGCGCTCAGCTTCAATGGCCTGGCCAATGCCCAGATCATCGCCGGGCTGAACGCGGGGGCGCATGCCAATCCCTGTTTTGCGGGCGATACCATCCGGGCCTGGTCCGAGGTGCTGGACAAGGCCGAAACGGGCGCACCGGGTGTTGGGGCGTTGCGGCTCAGGCTGGTGGCCACGAAGGGCGGCGAGGCGGGGGCGCTGCGCGATGCAGACGGGCGCTATCTGCCACAGGTTCTGCTCGATCTCGACTACTGGGTATTGATGCCCGTTTGACCTGAGGCGCATTCGGGATAGGCTGCCGCAAAACAAAACAAGGCGGAGCATACTACCCATGATGTCCCTTTCCCTGGCCCTCTACGGGCTTGCCGCGCTCGGCACGATGATCGTCGCGTCGCTATACCTCTTTGGCAGCGTGCCCACCTCCGGTCACCGCGAAGTCCTTGAAAAGGACGGCGTGGAAATCACGCCGGGGCTGGAGGGCGTGCTGATCACGCTTTGCCGGGTGTTCGGCGCGGGGCTGATGGCCAGCGGCATTTCCGCCCTGCTGTTTGCCCTGGCGATCGAGGCCTCCGACCCGGTCCTGATCAAGATGCGCCCGCTTCTGATCGGGCTCATTATCGGGGTTCCTTGTGTGATCTATCCGCACCGGGTCGAGGTTGCCACCGGCGTGCACATGCCCTGGCGTTCGGCGGCCGCGCTGCTGGCGGTGATGTTGGCGGGCTTTGCGACTTCCATTATGTGATCACACGACCAAACCCCGTGATCACAAAACCGTATTCTGCGGCGTTTCGACCCAAAAAATTGGTGAATTAAACCAATGCCCCCCGTGACTCAGCCGAAAAACTGGGTATTCATTGGGGAAATGACACAGAATATTCAGCCAATCCTGAAAGGGTGTCCGCCATGGCAGATGTAAACCGGGGTGATCGCCCCCTATCGCCCCACCTGCAGATCTACCGCCCGCAGCTCAATTCGATGACCTCGATCCTGAACCGGCTGACTGGTATATCGCTTTTGGGCGGCGCGGTTCTGATCGTGTGGTGGCTGATGGCCGCCGCCACCTCCGAGGCCTATTTCGCCTATGTCGACTGGCTGCTGACCTCGATCCTGGGTGATATCGTGATGACGCTGTCGGTCTGGGCGCTCTGGTATCACGCGCTGGGCGGCATCCGGCACCTGATCTGGGATATGGGATACGGCTTTGATCCCGATACCAGCGACAAGGCCAGCTGGGGTATCATCATCGGGGCCTTTGCCCTGACCTTCCTGACCATCGTCGCAATCTGGGGGGCCTGAGCCATGGGTATGCTGACCGACCGCAAACGTGTCGAGGGGCTGGGATCGGCGCGATCGGGCACCGATCATCACTGGAAAACCACGCTGACGGCGGTGGCGCTTCTGATCATCGTGCCGATGTTCCTGTTCTCCGTCGGCCCGCTTCTGGGCAATCCCTATGCCGAGGTTCAGGCCGCCCTGTCGCGGCCCTTCCCGGCCGTTTCCGCCGCGCTGATGCTGATCGTGGGCTTGTATCATTTCCGCCTCGGCATCCAGATGGTGATCGAGGATTACGTGCAGGGCATGGGCCGCAAGGTGGCCATCGTGGCGACGGCTGTCCTCAGCTATGGGCTGATGGCCATCGGCCTCGTCTCGCTCGCTCAAATCGCGCTCTAATTTCACTCAGGGGGCCTTCAAGCTCATGACCGCTTCGCAAGAAATCATCCATCACCATTATGACGTTGTTGTCATCGGGGCCGGCGGCGCGGGCCTGCGCGCCACGCTGGGCATGGCCGAACAGGGGCTGAAAACGGCCTGTGTCTCCAAGGTGTTCCCGACCCGCAGCCACACTGTCGCGGCGCAAGGCGGCATCGCGGCCAGCCTGTCGAACATGGGCCCCGACCATTGGCAGTGGCACATGTATGACACGGTCAAGGGCTCTGACTGGCTGGGCGATACCGATGCGATGGAATATCTCGCGCGTGAGGCCCCCAAAGCGGTCTATGAGCTGGAACATTACGGCGTTCCCTTCAGCCGCACCGAAGAGGGCAAGATCTATCAGCGCCCCTTTGGCGGCCACACCACCGAGTTCGGCGAAGGCCCGCCCGTGCAACGCACCTGCGCCGCCGCCGACCGCACCGGCCATGCCATCCTGCACACGCTCTATGGCCAGAGCCTCAAGCATAACGCCGAATTCTATATCGAGTATTTCGCCACCGATCTGTTGATGTCCGAGGATGGCCAATGTCAGGGCGTCCTGGCCTGGAAACTCGATGACGGCACCTTGCATGCCTTCAACGCCAAGATGGTGGTTCTGGCCACGGGCGGCTATGGCCGCGCCTATTTCTCGGCCACATCGGCCCATACCTGCACCGGCGATGGCGGCGGCATGGTGGCGCGCGCGGGCCTGCCGCTGCAGGATATGGAATTTGTCCAGTTCCACCCCACCGGCATCTACGGCGCGGGCTGCCTGATCACCGAGGGCGCGCGCGGCGAGGGCGGCTATCTGACCAATTCCGAAGGCGAGCGTTTCATGGAACGCTACGCCCCCACCTACAAGGATCTGGCCAGCCGCGATGTGGTTTCGCGCTGCATGACGATGGAGATCCGCGAGGGCCGCGGCGTCGGGGCCAAGGGCGACCATATTCACCTGCACCTCAACCATCTGCCCAAGGAAACGCTGGATCTGCGCCTGCCCGGCATCAGCGAAAGCGCCCGCATCTTTGCCGGCGTCGACCTGACCAAGGAACCGATCCCGGTTCTGCCCACCGTGCATTACAACATGGGCGGCATCCCGACCAATTACTGGGGCGAGGTTCTGAACCCGACCGCCAAGAACCCCGACGCCACCGTGCCGGGCCTGATGGCGGTGGGCGAGGCTGGCTGCGCCTCGGTTCACGGGGCCAACCGGCTTGGCTCCAACAGCCTGATCGACCTCGTGGTCTTTGGCCGCGCCGCCGCGATCCGGGCGGGGCAGGTGGTCGATGCCGATACGGCCAATGCGCCGACCAACCAGGCCTCGCTCGACAAGGCGATGGGCCGGTTCGACGATATCCGCTATGCCAACGGGGCCATCCCCACCGCCGATCTGCGCCTTGAGATGCAGCAGACCATGCAGGCCGACGCGGCCGTGTTCCGCACCGACAAGACATTGGCCGAGGGCGTGGACAAGATGCAGGCCGTGGCCGCCAAGATGTCCGACCTCAAGGTCACCGACCGCTCGCTGATCTGGAATTCGGACCTGATGGAAAGCCTTGAGCTGACCAACCTGATGCCGAACGCTCTGGCCACCATCGTTGCCGCCGAGGCGCGCAAGGAAAGCCGTGGGGCCCACGCGCATGAGGATTACCCCGACCGCGATGACAAGAAATGGCGCAAGCACAGTCTCGCGGTGGTCGAGGACACGAAAACCACGCTGGCCTACCGCCCGGTCCATCTCGATCCGCTCTCGACTGAGGATCAGGGCGGCATCAACCTGAAAAAGATCGCCCCGAAAGCGAGGGTCTACTGATGCGCACAATCCTTGCCATAGCCGGTCTTGCGGTCCTGACGGGCTGCGGCGTGGTGTCCGAGGCGACCGACGATCTGGCCACCCGGCAGGCCAGGGCCGCAGTCAACCAGGTTGTGGTGAACCGCTTCCCCGGGGCCGATGTGCGGCCCGCCACCAATTGCATCATCGACGGGGCCACGGCGGGCGAGATCCTGACACTGGCCGGTGCCTCGGTGACCGGCGTGACCCAGAACACGATCAACCTGGTGATCAATATCGCGACCCGCCCCGAAACGGCCAGCTGCCTTGCCCGCAACAGCCTGAGCCAGCTCTGAATGCCCGCCCGGCCCCCCATATCGACGCGCCGGTGGCAGCCATGCAGCTGACCCAGCCGCGCGTCATGGGGCTTGGCACCCACCACAAGACCGGCACGGTCTGGATGCAGCGCGTTTTTCGCAGCATGGGCCGGGCGTTCGATATCCCCTGCGCGCAGGTATTTCGAAAAACGGCGGCGGAACTGGTCCCCGATGCAGGCCGGATTTTCCTCTTTTCCTGGTCCACCCGGTTTCACGAAAGCATCCTCGCGCGCCCCGATACCCGTATCATGCACATCATCCGCGACCCGCGCGATGTGCTGATCAGCGGCATGCGCTATCATCAGATCTGCGGCGCGTTCGGCGAAAACGCCATCCATATGAAGCGCGACGATCTGGGCGGGCAGAGCTATCAGGACCATATCCGCGGCCTGCCCGACGATGAGGCAAAGCTCCTCTTCGAGATGGGCGAACGCCACGCCCGCACCATCGGCGAGATGGTGGCCTGGGATTACACCCGCCCCAATGTGATCGAGCTGCGCTACGAAGATCTGATGCAGGACACGCAGGCCGTGGCCTTTACCCTGCATCTGCGCGCGCTTGGCCTGACGGCCCGCGAGGCCGGGGACGGCGGAAAGATCTTCTGGCGCAAAAGCCTCTTTGGTGGCCTCGCCAAAGATCAGAAACGCGACGACCGGGTGAAAACCCACGTCACCTCGGGCAAGATCGCGCAATGGCGCAGCGCCCTGCCGCGCCGCGTTGCCGAGATTTACGCCGAACGCCATGGCCAGGATCTGGTCAGGCTCGGCTATGAACCCCATCCGACACACTGGCTGCGGGAGCTGCGCCATGCCGCGTGATCCCCGCCCCCTGACATCCGCCCCAAGGAGCTGACCCATGGTCCAATTCACGCTTCCCCGCAATTCCAAGATGATGACCGGCAAGACCTGGCCAAAGCCCGAGGGCGCGACCAATATCCGCAAATTCCAGATCTATCGCTGGAATCCCGATGACGGCAAAAACCCGCAGGTCGATACGTATTTCGTCGATATGGACGAATGCGGGCCGATGGTTCTGGATGCGCTGATCAAGATCAAGAACGAGATCGACCCGACGCTGACCTTCCGCCGGTCCTGCCGCGAAGGCATCTGCGGCTCCTGCGCGATGAATATCGACGGCATCAACACGCTGGCCTGCATCTATGGCATGGACGAGGTCAAGGGCGACGTGAAGATCTACCCGCTGCCGCATATGCCGGTGGTCAAGGATCTGATCCCCGACCTCACGCATTTCTACGCCCAACACGCTTCGATCATGCCCTGGCTGGAAACCAGCACGCAGCGCCCCGAACATGAGTGGCGCCAATCCATCGAGGATCGCAAGAAGCTGGACGGGCTCTACGAATGCGTGATGTGCGCATCGTGCAGCACCTCTTGCCCCAGCTATTGGTGGAACGGCGATCGCTATCTCGGCCCCGCCGCCCTGCTGCATGCCTATCGCTGGATCATCGACAGCCGCGACGAGGCGACGGGCGAGCGTCTGGACGAGCTGGAGGATCCCTTCAAGCTCTATCGCTGCCACACGATCATGAACTGCACCAAGACCTGCCCCAAGGGCCTGAACCCGGCCGAGGCCATCGGCGCGATCAAGAAGATGATGGTCGAACGGCAGCTCTGATGCGGATCTGCGGCGATTGACCCGGTCACGGTCTGTATGCACAGGTTGTGTAAAAGGTGTGCACGGGGTGTGACCGCCCGATTGCAGAGGATCGTGTGCCATGTCCGAACCAGACGACGCCGCCGCCCGCCGCGCCATTTCTCCGGTGATCTGTTATCCTGACGACACCCTACCGCGGCTCGATGCGGGCCTGATGGCGCGCGCGCGCGACGATTGGCGGAAGGTGTCGGAAACCCTTGTGCCGCCGCGCGATGCCGCCTGTTTCCGGGCCCGCGCGGGGCAGGTCTTTCGCATCTCGTCGGTCGAGGGCCCGCAGGTGGGCGATTTCAACCTCTGGAACGCGGCCG
>Ga0316205_10000828_pt1 | contig 46425 bp, 47 predicted proteins | sample 3monthpyrite_MG_FD_204941 | JGI IMG/M metagenome (GOLD analysis project Ga0316205, IMG submission 204941) | Microbial mat bacterial communities from mineral coupon in-situ incubated in ocean water Damariscotta River, Maine, United States -... | ecosystem: Environmental > Aquatic > Marine >...
AGTTATGAATGCTGGCTATTCGCCGCAAGCGAAATTTCGGCTAGAGCGGACCGAAAGTCTGTTTAAACCGAATATGAGTCAGTAGAGTGACAAGCTTCCTGGAACTGTCTGGCAGGCCCGGTTTGAACATGTACCGATATATTCAAGAATTAATCAGAGGCTCCTCAGGCTTGCCGAGTTTTTTAGATCCTCATCTCGAATGAGCTTGGATTGCATGCAAGACAAAACTCTGGCTTTCAGAATTAATGCATTAAATGGTTTGGTAATATAATCTTCCGCCCCGGCTTGCAGACATTTTTCTATGGTGTCCTGGTCATCCAGCGCTGATATCATTATTACGGCCATGCTGCTTAACGGCTCATCTGCTTTAATAAATTCCAACACCTCAAAACCATTCATGCCGGGCATCATAATATCCAGCAACACCAGATCAAAGTGTGTTTTTGATAAAACATCCATTGCTGCAGCACCACCAGGCACTGATTCAACATGGTATCCTGCTCGCTTAACCCGCTTTTGCAATAAGTCACGGCTCATATTATCGTCTTCTACAATCAGTATCTGCGGTATTTTTTCAGACTGCCAGTTCAGATTGCCAGTGACTTCTTCACGCATGCGCCGATTCAGAAGACTGCGCACGATTCGATTGCGTAGCACCACCATATCAAAAGGTTTAACCAGATAATCATTAGCCCCTAATTCAACACAGCGGATAATATTACTGGTTTCATTTTCAGATGTCAGCACGATCACAGGTAAATGGCGCAGCTTGGGATGCTGGCGCATCGCGTCAAGCACTGCATAACCGTCCATTGCTGGCATGATTATATCCAACAGTAGCAGATCAAAATCCTCTATCGCCATCATTTCCATGGCTTGCTGACCATCGCTGGCCATTGCAACAGTGTAACCTTGTCTCTCAAGGTGCCTGGAGAGCTGCGCCCTGTTCACTTCATCGTCATCAGCGATGAGTATGGAATTATGCGAATGATTCATGCTGTATGCTTCTCATCTCATCGTTATCTTTACTGCTTTTATTATCCACTGGCAATCTGATCTCGAAGCAGGAACCCTTGTCCGCCTGTTTAATGAAAGTGAGATCGCCACCCATCATTCGACAGTAACTTCGACTGATCGATAACCCGAGTCCAGTGCCACCAAATTCACGCGTTGTCGAACTGTCTAATTGCGTAAACGGCGTAAACAGCTTGTCTGACAGTTCTGGTGAAATACCGATGCCACTATCCTTGACTATAAAAGTGATAGCGTGGCCCACGTCATCTTCATGACGCTCAATGCTCAGGCTAATACGTCCATTCTCAGTGAATTTTGCTGCATTACCCAGCAAATTGATCAATACTTGCTTCAGTTTAAGTACATCAACAACCATTTCACCTGGCTCACCGATATACTCAACATCATAAACGTTACCCCCACTGGTAATCAACGGCCTGACAGTGGCGTCTACTTCTTCAACGACTCTTCTTATATTCGTCGCTCGCATATCAACGGCCATTTTGCCTGCCTCTATTTTAGACAGATCCAGCACATTGGATATGAGTAATAATAAATGCTGCCCGGAAAGATGAATTTTTTGCAGATCGGCACTGAATTCCGGCAGGTCGAGCGCCTCTGCATCCTCCACCAACAAGTCACTGTAGCCAATAATCGCATTCAAGGGGGTCCGCAGTTCATGGCTCATGTTGGCCAGGAATAAGGACTTGGCTTTATTTGCCTCGTCAGCTTCTTTCTTGGCGCTATTGAGTTTTTTCAACATTAAATCAATATACACAGGCAAAATCAGCAGGCAAACGACGAGGAAGATAGCTTCAAACGTTTTCTGCGACCAACCCTGCTCATACATGATAACGGATATAAACCCGAGCTGACTCAATGCTGCCGAGACATACAGATTAATTCTGCCAAAGCGGACCGCCTGGCTGACAAAAATCCACACATACATAATATACAAAGGGCTTGAAGCGCCACCCGTCAAATGAATACTGAATGTAACTGCCAGCAGATCCATGAACAATGTGACAAAAACCCTGTTCTTGACGCGAGGGTATTTGCTCACATGCCAGAATGAGACCAATAGATAAACCAGGAAACTGGTGGCGAAGATGTAATAAGTCAGCTTGGGTATTGGATAATAATTGGAGTAGCTACCCAGGCCAATATAGGTGATGCCGAAGACAAAGAAGGCCGCGCGCACCACCACTTGCTGGAACTCGGGGTTCTTTCTGTTTTTCTTGATCGTTTCAATCAAAACATTATTTAAACGAAGGTATCTGCCTGCTTTCTAATGACTTTTTTATCCTGTCAGCGCGACAATTTTTTCCAATAATCTGGGTAAGTCAATGGGTTTGGTATCATATTCATCACATCCGGCCTCCAATGCCTTTTCGCGGTCTCCTGACATTGCATGAGCGGTTAATGCAATGATAGGGATGTGGCTGGTTTTTTCATTCGATTTTATTTGCTTGGTTGCCTCCCAGCCATCCAGCACAGGCAAACTCATATCCATAAGAATTAAATCCGGGTTTTCCCGTGTGGATAATTCTACACCTTCGTTACCATCTTTGGCCATCACCAGATTGAAGCCATGTCGCTCCAGTCGTCGACTGAGCATATCCCGGTTCATTTCATTATCTTCAACTAAAAGAATTTTTGCCATACTACGTCCCCGTTGTTTTCCCCTGGATTATTCTTTTAAAACAGTTATTACTTAACAGTATCGGCCGATATGCTCCGGTATTAAATGATCTGCTTTATAAAATCATGAAATTTATAGTTTTATGCCTGATTTACATCTGGCGGACTACGTAGATAAAATGTCGCCGGGCCATCATTAACCAGTTGAACTTTCATGTCAGCTGAAAATATTCCTTTAAATACAAAAGGATAATGACTGGACGCATACTTATAAAGACGTGAGAATATATGCTCAGCTTCGTTTGGCTTTGCTGCCATGGAAAAGCCCGGACGCATACCACGGGATGTATCAGCCACCAGGGTAAACTGCGGCACCAGCAACAACCCCCCCTGAATATCCTTGAGTCCCAGGTTCATTTTGCCTTCTTTATCAGGGAAAATACGATAACCAACAAGGCGCTCGAACAAGCGCTGATACTGCTCGGCGCCATCCCCTTTTTCAATCCCGATTAATGCCAGGATACCGGTGCCAATTTCAGCGACCGTACAGTCATCGACCTCAACACGAGCCATAGATACTCGCTGTATGACTGAAATCACTTCAGCGATGCACCCAATGACTGAGTCGCCGTTATCAGGGCATCGATAATACCGGGCTCGAAAGCCGAGTGACCGGCATCAGGAACCACCTGCAGCGCAGCCTCTGGCCATGCCCTTTTTAATTCAAAAGCCTGATCAACCGGGCAAACCACATCATAACGCCCATGTATTATTATGGTGGGTATATGGCGGATATTATCAATATTATCCAGAATCTGGTTGGGTTCTATAAAAGAGTCATGGGCAAAATAGTGACATTCGATGCGCGCCATACTTAAAGCGGTATGCGGGTCTGCCAAATGTGAAACCAGGTCACCACTCAGTCTGAGACTGGCACAACGCGCTTCCCACTTGGACCAGGCCTTGGCCGCAGCCATTCGCGCCAGCTCATCATCCCCGGACAGACGCTGGTAATAAGCCTGAACAAAATCGCCACGCTGTTTTTCTGCTATAGGATCAATAAAATCTTGCCAATAATCAGGAAAGATCCTGCTGGCACCCTCCTGATAAAACCACTGCACGTCTTTCGTTCGACATAGAAAAATGCCGCGTAAGATCAGGCCGGATACGCGCTCCGGATAGGCCTCGGCATACAACAAGGCCAGTGTTGATCCCCATGAGCCACCAAAGACAACCCAATTTTCAATACCGAGATAATCACGTATATACTCAATATCAGCTATCAGGGCTGATGTATTATTGCCCTTTAATTCAGCATGCGGTTTGGATAAACCGCAGCCACGCTGGTCAAACAATACGATCCTGTAAACATCGGGGTCAAAAAAACAGCGATGGCTCGGACTACATCCAGCACCGGGACCACCGTGCAAAAACACCACCGGAATACCGGATGGATTGCCGCACTCTTCAACATAGAGCACATGAGGTTTTTCTACAGCAATACTATGTTTAACGTAGGGCTTGATGGCAGGATAAAGTTTTTTCATGCAAATCTCTTTATGATGATTGAAATGATATCAATCGCTTTTTCTAGTGTTTTGTATTCATTGCCACAACGCCTGAGGCACCCTCGTTCAGGCTAGTCATTAACCGTTTCAGACCTTAACCAGATAGCCGATGCAATGCCCAACGACAACAGCGCGAGTAATACCAACCAGGGTCCGAAGTAAAGCAAATTGCCGGCAAAACCAACCTCAAAGGCACGTAAATACAGCATTCCGGAATGTAATAAAGCGCCCAGTATAAATAGCCAGCTGATCATCTGCTTGATCAGGACAGGGGCCGCGAGAAAACACAACGTCAAACCGGCAATAATATTCAGCACCGCTTCAAGGTTGCCATGGGCATGCGGCCCCCCTTTCATGTCATTGACCGGCATCCGCGCGTTATCGAGCAGGCTCAAAGCAAGAATGCCCTGGGTATTGGCTTTGGCGATTTCCATTGCGCTCATTGGCTCCATTGTTTCGGGGTTATCAAACGCATTCGCTGCCAATTGCTGCAGGTGGCCCACATGCTTCTGCTTGGTCTGCATGGCGCTGCCCACATCCGGAAACAGGTTTTGTATCATGTAGGGTCCCAGTGCCGCTGTAAAAACCAGATAAATAAAGCCAAAAACAATGTTCTTTTTGCCGATCATAGTATCCACCCTGGAGTTTTTGTTAGACAAAAACAAATATGACATATAATAGATCAAGTATATAGGGCCAATCATGCCGGGCCCGTTGAGTATGTAAGAAAAATCCTACACGATATGACGGGTTTCTCCGACTTCTAAATAACAGCATCTGTGGCAATATACTGCTCAGCTTGACTCATTGCATGGAACGCAATTCATCATGGAACGATGCAGTAATCAGGTCTATGGAACGGACGCCCGTCAACGGATATGGATTTCCAATGACAGGCTCAATCACCTCTAGCCAGTACATTTGGCATAATAGGCCTCGGTATTTTACCGGGGCTTTTTTTTAATCAATTTAAACAATGTCTTAGGATTTATTCGTTAAAAAAGTAAGACAAAGCGCTATGGTTATTCAGATATATCCTACAAGACTAAGCGTCATATACCGACTGTCACCCCCATCTCTTTACAGCATAATAGGCCCATGTACTGATTGCAGGACAGCAGTCAATCACAAGGAACGAACAGCTTGTTCTCCATGGAATGGTGGTCACCACAAATAAGGATTTCTACTGGTTGATCGCTGTGAAGCTCACAAGGCTGGCAGCAATAAAAAACCCGAACTTTAGTTCGGGTTTTTTATTGCTGCGCCACCTGAATCGATATTACTGCCTAGGGGGCTTTCGGTGCACGTGAGGAGCGCTTGCGTTCATGTTCGAGCAAGAGTTTTTTACGTAAACGAATAAAATTAGGCGTCACTTCCACCAGTTCGTCATCATCAATAAACTCCAGTGCTTGCTCCAACGTTTGTTTGATAGGTGGACTCAGGACAATATTATCATCCGTGCCCGAGGCGCGTACATTGGTCAACTGCTTGCCCTTAAGCGGATTCACCACCAGGTCATTGTCGCGTGAATGAATACCAATGATCATACCTTCATACAGTTCATCGCCATGGCTGACAAACAGACGACCACGTTCTTGCAGGGTCCACAGCGAATAAGCAACCGCCTTGCCGGCGCCATTACAAATCAGTACGCCATTCATACGTTTGCCGAAGTCACCCTTTTTCACCAGGCCGTAATGATCAAACACGCTATAGATCAGGCCGGTACCCTGAGTGGCTGTCATAAACTCGGTACGGAAACCAATCAGACCGCGTGCCGGCATAATATAATCCAGGCGCACACGACCCTTACCATCCGGCAGCATGTTTTTCAGGTCGCCGCCACGAATCCCCAGCTTTTCCATGACGCCACCCTGATGCTGTTCTTCCACATCTACGGTCAATTGCTCAAACGGCTCATGCATTTCACCATCCACTTCCTTGATGATGACTTCAGGTCGCGACACCCCCAGCTCATAGCCTTCACGGCGCATGGTCTCTATTAATACGGACAGATGTAACTCACCACGGCCGGATACGCGGAACTTATCCGGGTCTTCAGTTGGCTCAACTCGCAGGGCAACGTTATGCACCAGCTCTCGTTCCAGCCTTTCCTTGATTTGTCGAGAAGTCACAAACTTGCCGTCTTTTCCGGCCAGTGGTGATTTATTCACCTGGAAGGTCATGCTGACGGTCGGTTCATCGACAGACAGCGGTGGCAATGCCTCAACATTCGAAGGGTCGCAAAGGGTATCGGATATGCCGAGATTCTCGATGCCGGTAAAGGCAATAATATCGCCCGCCTGTGCTTCATTCACTTCGACACGCTCAAGACCCAGGAATCCGAAAATTTGTAATACCCTGCCATTACGTTTTTTGCCTTCCATGTCGATGATGGTGACATTTGCATTCTTGTTGATTTTTCCGCGCTTGATGCGCCCAATACCAATGACACCCACATAACTGTTGTAATCCAGGCTTGTAACCTGCATCTGGAATGTACCGTCGATATCCACATCGGGCGCTGACACTTCCTTAACAATGGTCTCGAACAAAGGCGTCATGTCACCTTCACTGACATCACTTTCCAGTGATGCAAAACCCTGGATTGCCGAGGCATAGACGATCGGAAAATCCAGTTGCTCATCGGTGCCCCCGAGCCTGTCAAACAGGTCAAAGGTCTGATCCACTACCCAGTCAGGTCGCGAACCGGGTTTGTCTATTTTATTGACCACCACGATAGGCTTCAAACCAAGGTCGAAAGCCTTTTGCGTGACGAAACGTGTCTGTGGCATCGGGCCTTCAACAGCGTCCACGAGCAACAACACACTATCCACCATGGATAATACACGCTCAACCTCGCCACCAAAGTCGGCATGTCCGGGGGTGTCGACAATATTGATATGGTAACCATTCCAGTCAATTGCTGTGTTCTTGGAAAGGATGGTGATACCACGCTCCTTTTCCAGATCATTGGAGTCCATCAGACGTTCAGTCGGCGTAGCGCGCTCATCGAGCGTGCCTGACTGCTGCAAGAGCTTGTCAACCAGGGTGGTTTTACCATGGTCAACATGGGCTATGATGGCAATATTTCTTAATTTTTCGTTCACGGATACAACACTCTTGCGTTAATGGGAGGCGAATTGTACTAAAAAAGACGTATTAGCGGGGAATAATATTCGCAATGATTGTTTTTTACAACAAATACAATAATTTAGTTATTTAATATTGCGCACGAGAACGGCGCGAGGGCGATAGTGACTGCTGCGCAAATGCCTCAGGATGGCTGCTTAACGGCTGAGTGAATTAATTCACGCAACGCGGCAATGCTGTCACAGCGATTGATATCGCTTGCAGTCAGCAACACATCAAAACCTTCGCCACTATGCCGTAACACGGCGGGATAACTGTCGAGAGCATCGTGATAACGGCTCTTGAATTCATCACGGTGCAGAAATTCAACCGGCATACCGAGTTGTTCGATAAATTCCCGCCATTCCTGTTTTTCAGCAAACAAGCCATGCGTGATCGCACACAGATTGCAGGAATAAGTGGAGGGTGAAAACATCTTGTGAGCAATGTCGGTCATGGTATTGAATAGACCACTATCTGCATTGTAAACAAAAACCAGTGGATTGCTGTGTTGTGTACTCATACAGACTATGACCGTAACCGAGGGTGTTAATTCAATCGATAAAGCTCGGCTTAGTCCGATTTTGTACATAAAAAAAGCCGATGTCATCGACATCGGCTTTTTTATGCGATATTCGCTATGATGTTATCGGTGCGAACCTGCTTCACCGTGAGCGATATCAATAACCTTCGTAGCCAGGTCATTATATTCCTTACGGTAGCCATCTAATGGATGGCCTTCACCTGGCGAGTAATAATCAAAACCGTCAACGCCATTTTGTTGTTCGAACGCAATAAATTTCTTTTGTAATTCGTTCATACGCTTGATGATATCTTGCTTTTCGCTCATTGTAATGCCTCCAGGTACTGTTCTCTAATGAGTCTAAATTCGAGAGTCCGCGACTATAACACTGCTTTAGTTGTGAACCCAATATAATGTCGGGAGAAAACTGATCACCCGGCTAGCGCATAAGATCATAATGATAGCTGCGCTCGTCATCTTTCTATTATATACAGGCATTTATAATTAATATATTAGTTTTTGATTATATATTTTAATGGCTTCATTAATAACCCCCCCTCAGAAGCAGCAGCATTCATCAAATAAATATTATATCTTATTGTTTTATATCGTATTATTATTCATTCTCGCACTTATTGATAAAAATGCGGTGGCAACTCCTAAGTCCGAGCTTTTTGCTATACAATGCATTTTTTTTGAATAAATTTACTCCCGATAGCCAAAAAGGCCATACATCTGACCATGTCTTTATTACTATCCATCATCGAAATAGGCGGTTACACAGATTTCAATCCGGTTTACCGACAGCAGGGCTACCAGACCATCAGTGTCAATTCTGTACGCAAGGCCATTTCCAGCATGAAAAAGCAGGCGCCTGCAGTCATTGTTGCCGAGTTTAACTTCCAGTCAGATTTCCGCGATCGCACCAGCAGCCTGGAGACACTACTGGCCACTCTGCAAGGGCAATATCCGGACTGCAAGGTCATTGTGCTGTATGAAAAGGAATTTGCCTCGGCATTTGCTCGCCTGAAAGACAGCTACCCGATTGACTATGCGCTCAGCTTTCCGGTCAGTGCCGATGATATGAGCGCGGCACTGGTTGCTATTAATGACAAGAGAATGGCTTGATGCCCCAGTACCACGCAGAACAAAGCCGAAGACTGGTGAGGAGTTATCTGGAATAGCGGCCTTCGTGGATATATCGAACAGCTTAATCCCCAACATCTAACCGATTTGCGCAAACAACATCGACAGGAAGTTGGGAAACTGATAACAGACATGGGATTATGCATGGATATGAATGTGATTGTTGCTGGTAGCCAGAAAACAGCAAGCCAAATTTAAATAGTTTAACTGGAGAATCAATGTGACTAATGTTTTAGATCAACAAGCGCTGGACCTGCTGTTTAACGATGCACGCAGCCATAATGGCTGGCAAGATACCAAAGTCAGCGATGCACAACTGCAACAAATTTATGATTTGATGAAAATGGGCCCCACCGGTGCCAACTGCTGCCCGGCGAGAATACATTTTGTTCGCTCAGATGCAGCCAAAGAAAAACTCATCAGTTGTGTCAGTGAAGGCAATGTAGAAAAATGTCGCACCGCACCTGTTGTTGCTGTCATCGGCATGGACATGGAATTCTACGAACAACTACCCAGGTTATTCCCACATACCGATGCGCGTTCCTGGTATGTCGGCAATGACAAAGCCATTCAAGACACTGCCTTTCGTAACAGCACCTTGCAGGCCGCCTACTTTATGATAGCCGCACGCAGTATAGGCCTGGACTGTGGCCCCATGACGGGCTTTAATGCTGACAAAATGAACGCAGCCTTTTTTCCGGAAGGTAGCATCAGGATCAATATGATCTGCGCCATCGGCAAAGGAAATCCGGAAAAATTATTTCCACGGCTGCCTCGCCTTGATTTTGATGAAGCGTGCAAATTATTGTAATTAACAACCGGGCCCGTGATTAATAGATACTATTTGCGTACATTTATTTCTCGAGCCCGGCTTTCTAAACTTCTATACTTGCTCATACCATCGTTTTGATCTTTTCCAGTATCGACTGATAAGGCTCAACAAACTTACGAATGCCTTCCTCTTCAAGTGATTGCATCAATTCGGCTAACTCTATTTTCAAACCGGCAATTTGCGTCAATACACTCCCAGCATCCGCTATTGATTGCTCGATACACAGCGCAGGCTGGCCATGATCACGGTATGCATTCATGGTTTTCTGCGGTAAGGTATTCACGGTATCTGTGGCAACCAAAGGTTCAACATATTTGATATCACTATAGGCAGGATCTTTCGTGCCGGTGCTGGCCCATAACAGCCGCTGTACACTGGCACCTGCTGCGCCGAGCTTTTGCCAACGTGCACTTTGCGTGACCGATTGAAAATGCCGGTACGCTAACGCGGCGCAGGCAACTGCTACGCGTCCGCGCAATGCGTGTGCCTGAGCCTGCTCTTCTCCGGCGACATTACCCAGTAGTGCATCAATTTTAACGTCGATACGACTGAGGAAAAAACTCGCCACAGAAGCAACCCGATCTACTGTTAATCCTTGTGCCAGTCGTTGTTCCATGGCTTGCAGATAAACATCCAGTACTTCGATATAACGTTCTACAGAAAATAACAAAGTAACATTAACGTTAATACCTTCTGCCAGCAGCGCGCGCACCGCTACCAGCCCCTCGGTGGTGCCGGGAATTTTGATCATGATATTGGGTCGGTCCAATCGAGACCATAAATCGCGCGCTTCTTTCACGGATGCCTCGCTGTCGCGTGCCAGTAACGGTGAAACCTCGATACTGACATAGCCATCGCGTCCAGCTGTACGCTCATAAACGGGAAGAAACAGATCAGCCGCTTGACTGATATCATCAAGCACCAGGGCAGTGTAAAGTTCAACAGGGGTCACGCCGCTTCGCACCAGTCTGTCTATATCGTTCGTGTAGGCTTTATCCTGTGAAATGGCTTGTTCAAAAATGGCGGGATTAGATGTCAAACCCGCAAGGCTGTCATTTTCAATCAGGCCGGATAATGTTCCGTCAGAGAGTATCGTACGATCAATAAAATCGAGCCAGACACTCTGGCCCAGTTGATTGAGTCGATTCAGTGGATTGTTTTGCATAGTCCTTACTCCATCAGGATCAGTTCATCTAAATGGTAAATCTACTGTTGACAGTATAATCAAAGCATACACAGATAACAGGCCAGTTTTAAGTCATTTACAGCTTTAGCCACCAGGCCTACACTAGGCGATCACTATTTCATATCGGAAGTTAAATTGATATCGCTGGATAATAGCTTTAAACGCAATATACCCATACTGGCATTATGTCAGGCATTATTTATGAGTGGCACGTCACTAGTGGTAGCGACCTCGGCACTGGTGGGCTTTTCACTAGCCACTGACAAAACCTATGCCAGCCTGGCCTTTGCCTCGATGTTACTGGCGACGATGTTCACCAGCATCCCTGCGGCCATGCTGATGGAGCGCATTGGTCGTAAAGCTGCGTTTCTGATAGCCGTCTGTATAGCCCTTGCCGGTGCCATCATCTGCAGTATTGCGATACTCCAGCACCTGTTCTCACTGTATATACTGGGCAGTATCCTGCTAGGTATATTTTCCGGTTTTGCAAATTACTACCGCTTCACCGCCGCAGACAATGTTGACAATGAACATAAAAGCCGCGCTATATCCTACGTGCTGGCGGGCGGAGTACTGGCCGCTATTATTGGCCCGAATCTGGCTAACTATACCCGTGACGTTTTCAGTGATGCCGCGTTTGCCGGTAGTTATGCCTCCATGATTGTCTTGTATCTATTGTCTTTTTTATTACTGTTACGACTCGATTTACCACATCAGTATGACCCTGTTGTGTCAAGGCAAAACAAGAGTGGACGACCAATGATGGTGATTGCATTACAACCACGTTTTATCATCGCGGTTATTTGCGCCACACTCGGTTATGCCATCATGTCACTGGTCATGACAGCGACTCCACTGGCTATGCATCACCATACTCACCCTTTTTCCGATACTTCGTTTGTGATTCAGTGGCATGTGCTGGGCATGTTTGTGCCTTCATTCTTTACCGGCTCACTGATACGTCGTTTTGGTATATTGCCTGTGCTGTTATCTGGCGCTCTGGCTTCTCTGGCCTGCGTTATCATCAACCTGAACGGTACCACGGTGCTGCATTTCTGGTCTGCTCTGTTATTACTTGGGATTGGCTGGAATTTTTTGTTTATAGGTGCGACCACGCTGCTGACCGAAACCTACGCCCAGGAAGAGCGCTTTAAAGCACAAGCCACCAATGACTTCATAGTATTTTCTGTAGTTTCAAGCGCCTCGCTGTCTGCAGGAGTATTGCAGCATCAATATGGTTGGCAATTGGTAAATTATGCGGCAATTCCAGCAATTATCATTATCCTCATCAGTCTTGCCTTGCTTTACAAGATCAGCCATTCTGGTGGGATTAACTCCGACAAGGAAGCATTACAAGATGCGGCAAATCCATAAAACAACATCAATACTGATAGTCGTAGGAAGTATCTTTGCCAGTTATAATGCATACCCTGTTGACGTTGCTAATAAATGGAGTCATTTGACCAAGGAAGATAAACTGTTATATACAAACCTAGGCGGCGTACTGGCCATTACTGTATGGGGTGTTGCTAATTGGGATTATGGTGAAAGGTCAGCGCATGCCGATTCAGAAGGATGGTTTGGAGCTAACACCAAAACGGGTGGTGCAGACAAGTGAGGACATATGTTTAGCGGCTATGTAACTGGACGCGCATTATCATCACTATATGGATCCTGGGGCTATTCCAAGGATAAGGCAGCACTATATGGAGCCCTGTCTTCTTTTGGCATATTGAGCTTCATGGAAGCTGGCGACTCCTTCAGTGCGCAATATGGCTTTTCATATGAAGATTTTATTATCAATGGCCTGGGTAGCTATCTTGGTTATATGCTTGAAACCAATCACGACCTGGACAGAAAGATTGACCTGCGCATTGAATACAAGCCCAGTGCTGACAATGGCATCGATATATTCACTGATTATGAAAATAGCAAATACCTTGTTGCCTTGAAGTTAGATGGATTTAGCTCAATTCGAAATAAATATCTTAAGTATCTGGAGCGACATCTGGGTTACTACACCAGGGGTTATGATGATATTAATAAGCAAAAAGAGAGAAACATCTATGTTGGCCTAGGCCTCAATCTTTCAAAACTATTTCGTGAAAAGTCCTATAAAAAAACGGCTACCTTCCTGAATTATTATCAAGCCCCGTATACATCTGTACAAATCAAACTATGAAGGAAAATATGTCCACCCGCTATTAGTCAGATGAAAACAACAGATTTTTCTTGACTACCCGGACACAAAGATAGATAAACTATCATCATCAACCGCTGGCAAAGCGAGGGCCTTATGAGCACAGATGGAAAAATAAATTACGTCGAATTCCCCTCACTGAATATAGAGACCACAAAAAAATTCTTTAGTGGCGTATTTGGCTGGTCATTTACTGATTATGGGCCCGAATATACTGCATTCTCGGATGCGGGACTGAATGGCGGCTTTTATCAGTCTGATTTAACCGCCTCATCTGAAAAAGGCGGTGCATTGATCGTCTTATACAGTAATAACCTGGAAGACACCCAGTCCAGAATTCAAGCGGCGGGTGGATCGATTATCAAACCCATCTTTTCATTTCCGGGTGGTCGTCGTTTTCATTTCAGCGACCCCAATGGAAATGAATATGCCGTCTGGTCAGCGTAAGGCACGTGATTGTTTTAATCGTTAGAAATTTGAATGGTATCATTACAAACAATGTCGCGCTGTATTGAATGCCTCCGCTATATCGATATGACGATTTAACAAATAACTACATACGTCTGAAAATGCCTGTCACCAAGCTACTTAAAACACTACGCCCATCATTTCTTGTATTAACGCCCGCCTATATATTTCTAGGCTTAAGCACTTCACTTCACAGTCAACATAGCATTAATTATTCAATTTTCATGCTGATCTTATTCGCCGCTTTTTGCGCACATATCAGCGTCAATACCCTGAATGAGTATTTTGACTTTAAAAGCGGGCTGGATTTCAAAACCAGAAAAACGGCTTTCAGTGGTGGTAGCGGGGCATTACCGGATAATCCGCAGTTAGCTCGAATGACTTTAACTATTGGTGTGGTTTCGCTTCTGGTGATGATTAGCATTGGCTTGTATCTCCTCAAGGAATGCGGCCTGCAAATTCTACCGATCGGTCTGTCGGGTGTCGCCCTGATACTGAGTTATACACAATGGCTTAATCGTTTCCCGGTCGCGTGCCTCATTGCGCCCGGCCTCGGCTTTGGAGTGTTAATGGTTGTTGGCACGCATGTATTACTAACAGGTGAACAATCCTTGCTGGTCTGGCTGGCCTCCCTGGTGGCTTTTTTCTTCGCCAACAATTTATTGTTACTCAACCAGTACCCGGATATAGCGGCCGATGCCAGCATTGGCCGGCGTACCTTCCCGATCGCTTTTGGTGTAAAAACAAGTAATCTGGTTTATCTGTTCAATATGCTGGCATCCTGTTCAATTATCCTATTTTTTATCGCCAACAACTATGTTTCAAGCCTGGGATATATTGCACTATTGCCTCTGCTATTCTCTGCCTATTCACTCTATGGGGCTAACAAATATTTATCGGCTATTGCTGACCACCCCCGCTACCTGGCAGCCAATGTACTGGCAGCGCTACTCACACCGGTACTGCTGGGTATTTCGTTAATCTATGCTTAATGTCCAGATTCGGCTTTTAGCCTATAATTGAAATACCGCATTATCATCAATTCATACGGCTGCTATAACAGTGAATAGTGCGCTGGCCGGCAAATGAATATTAAGGAGCATAGTATGACCAGGATTCTTGCCATTAACGGCTCTTATCGAGATGACGGCATGACTGATCAAGCGCTTGATGCGATTATCGATGCTGCAAAACAGGCAGGCGCTGAAGTCGAACTGATTCTGTTACGTGACTATCCTATCGAATTTTGTCTCAACTGTCGTGAGTGTACCCAGGAACCGGGCGATACCCCTGGTAAATGCGTGCAGCATGATGGCATGCAGGCACTGGTCGATAAAATAGAACAGGCAGACGCTTATGTCCTCGCTTCTCCCACCAACTTTGGCTCGGTCACTGCTTTGTTTAAACGCTTTATGGAACGCCTGATTGTGTATGGCTACTGGCCATGGGGAATGCATGCACCAAAGTTTCGCAAGGCCCACAGCACCAGGAAGAAAGCCATACTGGTGTCTTCCTGTGCCGCCCCCGGTATTATCGGCCGACTACTGTATAGCAGCCAGAAACAATTGAAGATGACGGCCAATGTTATCGGCGCCAAATCCGTTGGTACTATGTATACCGGCCTGATCTCTGACCAACCGCATCGCGACTTACCTGAAAGTGCGCGACTGAAGGCACAGGCACTGGCCAGTAAACTGCTATGACGCGCAGTACAACAAGCTGTTATTATCCTGAAATGACAGATTTAACCTGGTGAGCAGCAATGATTGAACTCGGCAAATCTTTACAGGCATGGGGCAGCCCACACTTCAAGGAAACCCTGAAACAGGAAATTGAGCAACTGGATTCTGCCATGCTGCCTTTACAACAGGGTTTATCACAAGGTAATAACGTTGTGGAAAACAGCCATTCAGCCATGATACTCAGCATTTCTGAAACGGATAATAGCATTCATGCCAAAACCGGCATTTTCTTTATTGGCCTTGTTACCGGCTGTCATTGCTCGGACGACCCCTCTCCCGGCAATGAACTGCCTGAATACTGTGAACTGATGCTTGATATTAATAAAGACACGGCAGAAACTACCGTTGCCTTGGTGATGGACTAAACGAATTAGTTAAAAATTATTTTAGTGTTTGCTTACAGGTAATGAAGCACGACACCGATAAAGATCACCAGCCCGAACCAGTGATTATTCAAAAAGGCCTTGAGACATTTTGTACGTTTGCGCCCACGCAACAGATACTGCTGATACCCTGCCAATGCCGCGGCCAGCGACAAACCCAAATAGTAAAAACCTCCCAGCTTCAGCGTTTGCCCCAGCATTATCAAGGAGATAAATACCAGCATCTGAATAATAGCAATAATGATTCTGTCGAGATCGCCAAACAGGATCGCCGTGGACTTTACGCCTATTTTGATATCATCATCACGATCCACCATCGCATACATGGTGTCGTAGGCAGTCGCCCAAAGTACCGTAGCAATAAACAGAATCCAGGCGACGGCAGGTAATGCGTTGGTTTGTGCTGCAAATGCCATCGGTATTGCCCACGCAAAGGCAGCGCCGAGAAATACCTGGGGTAAATAGGTGTGGCGTTTCATGAAAGGATAAATGGCTGCCAATAACACACCGCCAAATGATAGATAGATGGTTAAGTCATTCAGAAACAGTACCAGAATGAAAGCGGCCAGGCATAAAGCGGAAAATAATATCAGCGCCTCGCGTGTGCTCACTTTGCCGGTGGCGATGGGGCGCTCAGCGGTTCTTTTAACATGCGGGTCTATATGGCGATCAGCATAATCATTGATCACGCAACCGGCCGATCGCATGAATACGGCACCCAGTATAAATACCAGCAACACACCCAGATGTGGCACACCTTCTGCGGCTATCCACAAGGCTGTTAATGTTGGCCATAATAACAGATAGATACCAATTGGCTTGTTGAGACGGGTGAGCTGTATATAGGTAGACAGTTTTTCGCGCCAGACTGAGGGAGGCTTGCGTCGATAAGAAGATGAAGGCGGCGTGGGTATATATGGTTTATTCATGGGATTATTCTAACCTTCTAAAGAAAGTCTGGCGAGCCCCGGAGGTTGTCGACTCCTGAATCCGTTATGCCTGTTTTCTGGACGACAAACCGGGTAAAAAAATCTCGTTCACCAGCAAAGGTTTTCCGGAAAGATAGAACACTGATCGTCGACCCCAGATAGTAGCAGGCTTGCTGCGCTGCGCGCGCATGGCATCCTGATAAAGCGCACTTCCCTTGCCAATGGCTGCAATTTCCAGTTCTCCCCTGCGCATACTGGTATCCGCAAATAAAACCGCACCCAAAGGCTTGCTGCCGAGCAAATGCAGCCGGCGAACCGGGCCTTTAAGGGTGCTGTAGGGAATAATGGTGCGCGCAAATACCCACGGCACACCGTCACATAACAAGCGTACCTGCCGAATTCTAGCCACTGTACCGGGCTTCATCCCGAGCGCCCTGGATTCATTCAAACTCGGCCTCGCCCAGCCTTCATCCAGTACTTGCACCTGAAATTGCCCCGGACAACGCGCTACCAGGCGTTGCGTTAATGAAGTCGCATCCAGCAACCAGGATAAGGTTGATAGCGGTACGGCTTTATAATTCAGTCGGCTATAGGGTTTCCATATAACCTGAGAGAGTGTAGAAGGTGTTTTATGGCTCAAATCCAGCTTCCAATCATTATATTAAAGCACGGCATCATATAGGAAAATCACCTGAACAGGTACGCAATTGAGCCAGTAATAGCAGGGATGTCCCATTCATACTTTCCCATATTGCATATTATGGCCCAGCCAACGATGCACCAGTGCAGGGATTATTTCCGGGTAGTGATGCAATATTGTTTCTGCAGCCTTTTGTACACCAGGCATCATCGCCTGGTCGCGCAGGATGTCGGCAATGCGCATTTGCACGATGCCGGTCTGACGCGTGCCGAGCACTTCACCCGGACCACGAAGTTCCAGGTCGCGTTGGGCGATGACAAAACCATCACTACTATCACGCATTGCGGCCAAACGTGCGCGCGCATTGTTGGATAACTTGCCCTGGTAGATCAATACACAATGACTCTCTTTGCCGCCACGTCCGACGCGGCCACGCAGCTGATGTAATTGCGACAAACCCAGGCGTTCTGCATTTTCGATAATCATCAGGTTGGCATTTGGCACATCCACACCGACCTCGATAACGGTGGTGGCGACAAGCAGGTCTATTGTTCCTGCCTTGAACGCTGACATGACGGCCTCTTTCTGTTCTGACTTCAAACGTCCATGCACCAGCCCCACGGTTAAATCCGGCAGGATTTGTTGTAATAGCTCAGCGGTATCAGCCGCCGCCTGACATTGCAGGGATTCGGATTCTTCTATCAGGGTACACACCCAGTACACCTGGCTGCCCTGGCGACTGACATTCATCACTCTTTGCAGTACTTCATCGCGCCGACTCTCGGGAATCACGACGGTGGTCACCGGGATTCTTCCAGGGGGCAATTCATCGATCACCGAGACATCCAGGTCGGCATAGGCTGTCATGGCCAGTGTGCGTGGAATTGGTGTGGCTGTCATGATTAACTGATGAGCGATATCACCACTCTTCCCGCCCTTTTCCCGTAAGGCAAGGCGCTGGTGCACACCAAAACGATGCTGCTCATCTATAACGACCATGGCCAGGTTTTGAAAATCCACTTCATCCTGAAACAGGGCATGGGTGCCAATGACCATTTGCGCCTGACCGTTCGCAATCTGCTCAAGCGCCTGACGACGCGCCTGCACCTTGAGTTTACCTGATAACCAGACCACCTGAATGCCCAATGGCTCTAACCATGCCTTGAAATTTTGCAAATGTTGTTCTGACAATATTTCCGTCGGTGCCATTAACGCGACCTGAAAACCGGCATCTATCGCGGCCATGGCTGCGGCTGCGGCAACGATGGTTTTACCCGAACCGACATCACCCTGCACCAGACGCATCATCGGCACCGGCTGATGGATATCTCGCATGATTTCATCAATAACGCGTTGTTGTGCTGATGTCAGTGAAAATGGTAATTGATCCACGAAGGCAGACCAACGTTCTCGTTGTTGAGGTAAAGGATGTGCATGATGGCTTTGCATCTTTTTACGCAACTGGCGCAAACTCAGGTAGTGAGCGAGTAATTCCTCAAACGCCAGTCGTTGCTGCGCCGGGTGCCTGCCATCCTGCATGGCACTGAGTGGCACGTCAGCCGCGGGATGATGCAACGTCTGGATGGCATCGGTAATATTCTGTAATTGATTTTGCGCCAGTATATCGGCTGGCAAACATTCGCCAATACCTGCCTTGTCATGCCGCAAATATTGCAAGGCCTGCTGGACCAGATCACGCATTTTCAGCTGATGCACGCCTTCGGTCGTGGGATACAGGGGAGTCAGGGTTTCTTCAACAGCGATAACTTCATCCGTCGAGATGCGATTGTATTCGGGGTGGACCATTTCAAGGTATTTTTTCCCGGCGCGTACCTCGCCGAAACAACGCAGCCGGGTACCTCGGGCCAGCGCCTCTTTCTGCGCATTACTGAAATGGAAAAAACGCAATAGCAGCGAACCGGTCCCGTCGCTGATATGACAGAGTAAGGTTCGACGACGACCAAAACTGATTTCTGTTAATTCGACAAGCCCTTCCACCACCACCTGCTCACCTGACCTCAGGGACCCCATCGGTTGAATGCGCGTTCTATCCTGATAACGCAGTGGCAAATGAAACAATAGATCCTGAACCGTATACAGACCGATTTTATTCAGTTTTTGTTCAAGCTTTGGACCAACGCCACGTAATATCGTCAAGGGTTGCTGGTTCAATGCGGGTACTGATTCGCTGGATGCCCTTGAGTCTGGCATAGTCGATGATCAGCTCAATTCCAGTATCGCATCCATCTCTACTTCAGCCCCCTTGGGCAGGGAAGCCACGCCGATGGCGGCGCGTGCAGGATAGGGCTGCTGAAAATACTCAGCCATAATCTCATTGACTGTCGGGAAGTGGGTCAGATCCGTGAGGAATACATTGAGCTTGGCTACATCAGCAAGACTGCCACCTGCGGCGTCTGCGACCGCGGCGAGGTTATCAAATACGCGCCTGATTTGTGCATCGACATCACCAGCAACCAACTCCATGGTTTCCGGTACCAGGGGAATCTGCCCTGACATATAAACAGTACTGTTAACCTTGATGGCCTGTGAGTAGGTACCTATAGCTTGAGGTGCCATCTCGGTTTTAATAACTTCACGTGACATTATTTTTTCCTTTTGATCTTTATTCTGGTTTACAGGGATTATTTTCTGTATCCTTTTCTCTTGAATCTTTAATCTTTCCCCTGCACTTAAATCTAACTCTTTTTACGACTGATGTGCATCACATTATTAACGCTCTTGGCACGGCGCATAATCCTGGCCAGGTGATCGCGATTTTTAACTGTCATGGTAAAGTTAATACTATTGGTCATTCCATCGCGTTCTTCAATATCGACATTCTCGATATTGGATCCCATGTCGGAAATAATGGCTGCCAGTGTTGCCAGCACGCCGCGCTGGTTCGCCACCTCGACGCGCATTTCGGCGATAAAATCACCTTCAATATCCGCTGACCATTCTACATCAATCCATTTTTCAGCCAGCTTGCGATGATCAGCAATATTATTGCAATTTTGTGTATGCACAACGATGCCGCGACCGGCACTGACAAATCCGACAATCGGGTCGCCAGGAATAGGGTGACAGCATTTGGCGAAACTAACCACCATACCCTCGGTGCCCTTTATCACCAATGGATGCGTTTGCTGTTCTGTCTCATCGCTACTGGCGATTAACTGACGCGCAACCAAAATCGCCAGACGAGCGCCAAGGCCAATATCTTCAAACAGTTTATCCTGTATTTCCAGGTTGCTGATTTTTAGTAATCCTCCCATTTGCTCATCAGAAATAGCCGCTAATGATGTGCCCAGACTCATCAGTGCCTTGTCGAGCATACGCTTGCCCAGCTCGATGGCATCATCCTGACGTAAATGCTTGAGATAGTGCCTGATGTTGGTACGCGCCTTGGCAGTGACGACAAAACTCAGCCAGGATGGATTGGGATTTGCGCCACTGGCAGTAATGATTTCTACGGTCTGACCATTGTAGAGCTGGGTACGTAAAGGTACCAGACGTCGGTCAACCCGGGCCGCCACACAGGTATTACCGATATCGGAATGCACCGCATAGGCGAAATCAACGACCGATGCGCTACGCGGCATTTCCATGATGTCTCCACCCGGAGTAAATACATACACTTCATCGGGGAACAGGTCGATTTTGACGTTCTCTATAAATTCAAGCGAGTCGCCGGCATTTTTTTGCAGCTCCAGCAAATTACGCAACCATTCACGTGCGCGTGCTCCGGATGGCGAGCTACTATCGCCCGTTTTGTATAACCAGTGTGCCGCCACACCGGATTCGGCGACTTCATCCATATCACGTGTACGTACCTGGATTTCTATCGGTACGCCATAGGGGCCGAATAATATGGTATGCAATGACTGGTAGCCATTGGCTTTGGGGATGGCGATGTAGTCCTTGAATTTTCCGGGTACTGGCTTGTACAGGTTGTGCATTACACCGAGTACGCGATAGCATTCATCGGCTGTCTCAACAACAATTCGAAAAGCGTACATATCAAACACTTCACGGAATGATAATCGCTTGCTGACCATTTTTGTGTAGATACTGTAAAGATGCTTTTCACGCCCAAGCACATCGCCATTCAGATTTTCCTGACGCAGGCGCCGCTTGATGGCGGTTTCGATCTTGTTGATAATTTCCTTGCGGTTACCACGCGCCTTGCTGACAGCATCTTTCAGCACCCGGTAACGTTGTGGATAAAGCGCTGCCAGACCCAGATCTTCTAGCTCCAGCCTGAGCTTGTTCATGCCCAGACGGGTTGCAATCGGGGAGTAAATTTCCAGCGTTTCACGCGCTATGCGGCGGCGCTTATCCGGTCGCATCACGCCCAGGGTGCGCATGTTATGCAGACGGTCGGCCAACTTGATCATGATGACGCGAATATCCTTAACCATCGCCAACATCATTTTACGGAAGTTCTCAGCCTGCGCCTCGGCCTTGGAACCAAAATCTATTTGCGTTATTTTGCTAACACCGTCGACCAGCTCAGCCACTTCCTTACTGAATTCATTTTCCAGCTGTTCCTTGGCCGTTGGCGTGTCTTCGATGACATCATGCAATATGGCGGCGATAATGCCTTCATAATCCATATGCATTTCAGCAAGAATTTTTGCCACGGCCAGTGGATGAGTAATATAGGGTTCGCCGGACACGCGATGTTGGCCATCGTGTGCTTCGGCGCCGAACAGGTAGGCCCGGTATACATTGCGTACTTGCTCAGGCTCAAGATAACTCTCCAGCAAATCGCTCAGATGACTGATCCGGAATATTTCATCCTGTGCTGGTAAGATTTCTACATTCAAGCCTTTACGTACTCACTGTATCCATCAGGAAAGGCTGCCGGTACGGCAGCTGTCGATCGGTTTATTCGGCAGGTGTTTCAGTATCCACATCGGCTGTGTCAGCACTGATGGCTGGCAAGGCTTGTGATAATTCATCCACGACTTCCTGCATTCTGGCTTCTGACATTTCAAATGCATCTTCCGGATTTTGCTTTTTCAGATCCACATCGAGGATAGATGCATCGACAAAGCCTTCTGCAATTTCACGCAAAGCCATGACGGTGGGCTTGTCATTTTCCCAGGGCAAGTGAGCTTCAGCACCATTACTTAATTGACGGGCGCGCTTGGCGGCAACCAATACTAGTTGAAAACGGGTATCTACCTTACTGAGACAATCTTCTACCGTGACTCGGGCCATGGTCTAACTCCAAAAAATAGTAAAAATCAGGACAAATAACCGGCGATTGCCGATTGACTTACGTCAAATCGAGCCATTGACAATACAGACATCAACGTCGATTTTTAATGACAGACAAGTATTCTATAAGGTATCAGGCATTTATGCCAATAATTCGTCCAGCATCTGCGCATAGCGCTGCGCCTGCAAGGGCTGCTGAAGTCGTTGTGCGATAAAGATCGCATGCAGTTCTGCCAGGGCCTTGTCAAAATCATCATTAATGATCAGGTATTGGTATTCATTGTAATGAGAAGACTCACTGCGGGCATCGCGCATACGCCGTTCGATGATTTCCATACTATCCTGTCCACGTCCCTGTAAGCGCTGCTGAAGTGCTGTAACAGAAGGAGGCAACACAAAAACACCGATGCAATCAGGCAATTGCTCCCTGACCAGGCGTGCACCTTGCCAATCTATCTCGAGAATGACATCCAGCCCCTGCGCTAACTGCTGTTCGACTGATCGCCTTGAGGTGCCATAGAAGTTATCAAACACCTGAGCATGCTCAAGAAAATCGCCCTGTGCTATCAATGACTGAAAGGATTCAGCATCGGTGAAATGGTAATGCACACCATTTTCCTCGCCCGGACGGGGTGCTCGTGTGGTATGTGATACGGACACCACGATCCCCTGCGATGACTCTAGCAAAGCATTGACGAGGCTAGTCTTTCCGGCTCCGGAGGGTGCCGAAATAACGTATAGTGAACCTTTGACCGGCGCTTGTTCTTTATTCATATTTTCGATAAACCTTCAATAAGCTGGCAGGCGACAGAATAGTGAACTCGCCTTCACAGAGCAAGTATCCCGGCTCATTCTATGTTTTGAATCTGCTCACGCATCTGTTCTATCAGTACTTTCAAATCAACCGATGCGCCGGTGGATTCCACAGAAACCGATTTGGATCCCAGTGTATTGGCTTCACGATTAAGCTCTTGCATCAAAAAGTCGAGTCGGCGACCGACCGGCTCATCCCTTTTAATGACATTCTTCACTTCTTTAACATGGGTTTGCAAACGATCAAGCTCTTCATCAACATCCATTTTTTGCAGTTGCAGAATCAATTCCTGCTCCAGGCGGCCGGGGTCCAGTTCAATATCGATATCCTGCATACGTTTTAACAGTCGCTGGTGCAAACCAGCCCTGATGTCCGGTAATCGCTGCCGCATGTGCTTGATGATTTCCTCAATCATTTCACAACGACTTTGTACCACTTGCTTCAGGCTGGCGCCTTCACGCTCACGGTTAGCAACCAGTTCTTGTAGCGTCTGATCCAGCAATTGCAGCGCCAGGTCCTGAATAGGTGCAAGGTCTGCCTCACCCTCCTCAACCACGCCGGGCCAACGCAACAAATCCATGACCTTTAAGCTATTGGAATCATTGGTTAATTCTTTCGCTTGCCGATGTAAATCGATGAGCCTTTGGGCCTGCTCCTGATTCAGCCGGGTATCGCACAAAGCGCCCGGGTGGCGTACAAAACGCAGGCTGCATTCCACCTTGCCACGACTCAGATGCTGACTGATTTTCTCCCGCACCTGGCCTTCCAGCAGTCGTAATTCTTCCGGCAACCTCAGGCTTTGCTCGAGATAGCGGTGATTCAGCGATCGGATCTCCCATACCAGACTGCCCCAGGGGGCCTGACTGTCCTTGCGGGCGAAGCCCGTCATACTCTTTATCATGATAAAGTTACCTTTCCAATGGCCGATATAAAGATCAAAGCACATTGATTTTAATAGAAAACAGGTTTGCACTGAAGCAGTGTCGGTCAGGCTTCGGCAGGATCTTCCTGAAAATATGAATAACCAGACAAAACAATTACCCGCCGATACCATACTCGAAAATTTCCGCATCCTGCGTACGCTGGGCGGCGGAGGCTTCAGTATAGTGTATTTGGCGGAAGAGCTCGAAAGCGGGCGACAATTCGTCATTAAGGAATACATGCCATCGCGCCTGGCGACCCGTGCTGACGACGACTCCGTTATGCCGGTAGATGACAACTCAGTCCTGGCCTTCCAGAAAGGGCGGATGATGTTTTTTCAGGAAGCCAGTACTTTGGCAACACTGCAACACAATAATGTCGTCAATGTCCGTAGTTTTTTCAGGGCTAATAATACTGTCTATATGGCACTGTACTATGATGAAGGCGTTGATCTGCAAAACTATATCAGCAAGCGCAACGATCGCCTGAGTGAGAAATTCCTGCTGACCGTGTTCCCGCCACTGATTGAAGCCCTGAAAATGATCCATGAACGGGGTTACCTGCATCTGGATATCAAGCCCGGCAATATCCAGATTCGCCATGGCGGCAACCCACTATTACTGGATTTTGGCGCCATCCACCAGCGCCAGCTGAGTCGCCATGACCAGGTCGGGCATGTGACCTCCCATGGCTACTCGCCCGTAGAACAGTATAATCGTAACGGCTATATGGGCCCCTGGACAGATATTTACGCCCTCGGGGCAACCTTTTACACCTGCATGAATGGCCGCCCACCTCCCCCTGCCAATAAGCGTCACGATGATGATACAATCCAGCCCGCAGCCCGCGCATTTCGCAAATACTATTCAAAAAGTTTGCTTGAAGCAGTAGACTGGGCGCTTGAAGTCAATCCGGAGCATCGTCCCCAGACGCTGGAAGACTTCCGACTGGCATTACAACCGGTGAAAACCACGGAACAGTCTTTCACTGCAAAACTTTGGGACCGGATTAGCCCCAGTAAGTAACACCCGGATAAACACATGATTCAATATGATAAGGGCAGCGTCAGCCGTGTCGGCAATCGCGCCATGAACCAGGACAGGGGCTGTGTTGTAGAACACGGAGAAAGCCTGTTAATTTTCGTTGCCGATGGCATGGGTGGCCATAAAGGTGGCGAACTCGCTGCGCAGGAAGCCATGGACTGCTTTGTTAATAATCTTAAATCGCAGAAAACACCGGTAGAAAACCCCGCCATGTTCCTGGAAATGAGCATGCTCGAGGCTCACAAGAGTATCGCGCGCCTGTGTGCAAAAGAAGATCCGCCTTACTATCCCCGCACCACCTGCGTCGCTTGCCTGGTGCAACAAAACCAGGCCTGGTGGGTCCACCTGGGCGATAGTCGCCTGTATTTAATACGTGATGGCGAATTACTCGACCGCACCCGCGACCACACTTATATTGAAGAACTGTATCAAAATGATGTTATCACGGAAGAGGAAATGCTCACCCATCCGATGCGCAACTATGTGACTTACTGCATTGGCGGAGCTAATGATATGCCGCCGGTCAGCTCAGGTCATTGTGACACCTTACAGCAAGGCGATATTATCCTGCTGTGCTCCGATGGTATGTGGGGCGCCATGAGCGTGGAAGACATCATCAAACTTAACGGCATGCCCATGGATACCGCCATTCACCGCATGGCCGAAGAAGCCGAGCGCATCAGTCACCCGCATAGTGACAATGTGACACTGGTAGGCATCAAGGTGCTTGAAGCGGATACCTAGGCACCCATGATTGCCTGGCAGCAGGAACCAGGTTCATCCGGTAGATCAATACAACTTGCCCTCAATCCCTTAAAATAATTACTGCTTTTTACCTGGCTCACATGCCGGTATACTCCACAGCCTTTAACTCTTACCCGGCTTTATAAAAGGAAAACCTTTATGCGACCCAGCGAACGTGCACAGGACCAGATGCGAGAAATCCGCATTACCCGTAATTACACCAAACATGCCGAAGGTTCGGTGCTGGTTGAGTTTGGTGACACCAAGGTGATTTGCACGGCCTCGGTGGAAGAACGAGTGCCGGGTTTTCTCAGGGGCCAGGGACAAGGCTGGGTAACGGCTGAATATGGCATGTTGCCGCGTTCCACCGGCTCGCGCATGGGCCGTGAAGCAGCGCGCGGAAAACAGGGCGGCAGGACGATGGAAATCCAGCGCTTGATTGGCCGCTCACTGCGAGCCGTGATTGATTTGAAGCAACTGGGTGAGCGCAGTATTGCGATTGACTGTGATGTGATCCAGGCCGATGGCGGCACCCGCACGGCCTCCATTACCGGTGGTTATGTGGCGCTGGCCGATGCTATTAATCACTTGATAGAAAAGAAGCTGTTGAAAAAAAATCCCTTGCTGGGCCAGGTGGCTTCAGTGTCGGTCGGTATCTACAAGGACCAGCCGGTGCTGGATCTGGATTATGCCGAAGATTCCAATGCAGAAACGGACATGAATGTGGTCATGAATGATGCCGGCCATTTTATCGAAGTGCAGGGCACAGCAGAAGGCCATGCCTTCAGTCAGGAAGAAATGAATACCATGCTGGACTATGCCAGAAAAGGCATTATTGAATTGATCCAGCACCAGAAAGAAGCATTGCAGGCCTGATGAAATGCTGGCCTTTTGCTATGATTAAAGGCCTCGGCACACTGCCGTCACTGCATTAACGGGAACATCACGACCATGAAAAAGATAGTGCTGGCCAGTAATAATAAAGGCAAAGTGCACGAGTTCAACCAGTTGCTGGCTGACCTCGACATGGAAGTCTTGCCACAGGCTGAATTCGATGTGCCCGAAATTGAAGAGACTGGCTTGAGCTTTGTTGAAAATGCCATCCTCAAGGCCCGCAATGCCGCTCGATTGACTGGCCTGCCCGCGATTGCTGATGATTCCGGTATTGAAGTAGATGCCCTCAACGGAGCGCCCGGTATTTATTCTGCACGCTTTGCCGGTGTGGGTGCGAGCGATGAACAGAATTTGCAGAAACTGTTACACGAACTGGAAACGACACCTGATGCAGAACGTAGTGCACGTTTCCAGTGTTTACTGGTGTACATGCGCCATGAACTGGATCCAACACCGCTGATTTGCCAGGGCACCTGGGAAGGTACCATCCTGCATGCGCCACGCGGTGACAATGGTTTTGGCTATGACCCGGTGTTTTATGTGGCCAGCGAGCAATGTTCGTCGGCTGAATTGACTGCGGACACCAAGAATCGTTTGAGCCATCGTGGACAAGCGTTACAAAAACTCGTTAAGGCACTGAAAACAACATGAACAACACCATCGAATTACTCTCGCCCGCCGGCAGCCTGCAAAGCATGAATTATGCTTTTGCCTATGGTGCTGATGCAGTGTATGCAGGCCAGCCTCGTTACAGCCTGCGTGTGCGTAATAATGATTTCAATCTTGAAAACCTCGACATTGGCATCAAACGCGCACATCAGCTGGGTAAAAAGCTGTTTGTTGCCAGCAACCTGCTGCCACATAACAGCAAGGTCGATACCTATATGAAAGACATCGAGCCTGTGATCGCGATGCAGCCGGATGCGCTGATCATGGCGGATCCGGGCCTGGTAATGATGGTGCGCGAACGCTGGCCCGAGATGCCGATTCACCTGTCGGTACAAGCCAACACCATGAATTATGCTTCGGTGAATTTCTGGAAGTCGGTGGGTGTATCACGCATTATTCTTTCACGTGAACTGTCGCTGGATGAAATCGAGGATATCCGCCAACGCTGCCCGGACATGGAGCTGGAAGTGTTTGTACATGGCGCCTTGTGCATTGCCTATTCGGGACGTTGCCTGTTATCGGGCTATTTCAATCATCGCGATCCTAACCAGGGCAGCTGCACCAATGCCTGTCGCTGGGAATATTTTTTATCTCCGGCACAGGAAGATGCTTCCGGTGATATCCATGCCATGCAGCATGAGCCCGTCGTTGAACAAGCACTGACACAGTGTGGCGACCTGCAGCGCCATCCGCTCGCGGACCAGGTTTATTTGCTTGAAGAAGGCCAGCGCCGCGGCGATATGATGCCGATAATGGAAGATGAACTCGGCACCTATATCATGAATTCCAAAGACCTGCGAGCCGTGGAACACGTTAACCGACTGGTGAATATGGGTATCGATTCGCTGAAAATCGAGGGGCGCACCAAATCACATTATTATGTCGCCCGCACGGCGCAAATTTACCGTCAGGCGATTGATGATGCACTGGAGGGCAAGCCATTTAATGAAAAACTGTTGGGCGCCCTGGAGGGACTGGCCAATCGTGGTTATACCGATGGCTTTTATCAGCGTCACCACACGCAGGACCACCAGAACTACATGGAAAATGTTTCGCGACATAATCAGCAACAATTTGTTGGTGAAATCAGTGCTTATGATGCTGAAACCGGTATGGCTGAAATCGAGGTCAAAAACAAGTTTGCAGTGGGTGATTCACTCGAACTGATTCTGCCGCAAGGCAATCAGCATTTTCAGGTCAGCAAAATGCAGGACCTGCAGGGCCATGACATGGATGCTGCCCTGGGTAGTGGCTACCATGTGCGCATTCCCCTGCCTGCTGCCCCTGGTGAACTCGGCTTGCTGGCGCGAAACATTTAGCACCAGCTGCCAATTCACGAATTGATCAGAGGCTCGTTAAATACAGCGCACAAAAAGGGGGCCGTTACCGGCCCCCAACACCAGGAAATAAACATCCGTTTTTCAAAGGCGGAATAAGATATGATACACATCATGCATATCCCTATGCACCCCCCTGATCATACCTGCTGGCGTCCGACGCCCCTGTTTCCTGGAGACTCTAAACTAACCCGGGTACCCTTACAGCTTACTTACAAAACAGGCAATAAAAGTTTAATATTTATTTTTGAATGGATTTATAGATTTCCAGGGTGGTCTGGGAAGGTGAAATACCCAATATATTGGATAAATTCTTACGGCAACGTTGAAACAGGATGACAGCATCACTGTTTCGACCCACCTTGTAATAACTATGCATGAGAGACTGATAAAACTCCTCTGCCACCGGATCTACTTCCAGGGCACGCTCATAGCATTGAATGCATTTATCCGCACGTCCCTGTTGCTGCCAGTAGTAACCCAGGGATTCAGCCAGCTTGAGGAAGCGCAGATGTAGTTTTTCCTGCATGGGAGCATAGGTGAAATGCTTTTCGTCCGCGCCGAGAAAATCCCCCTGGTATAAACGAAAAAATTGCTCGCCCAGACGTTCGATTTCATCTTCCGACTGCACCTTCATCGCTGCCAGTAATTCTTGCAGCCGCGCCGCAATTCTCAGGAAGGCCAGGTTGTCTATCCAGATATATCGAGCATCCAGCGACAGGCGACCACCTTCCATCACCAGCCCCTGATCCGACAATAACTTCCGCAAACGATGCGTAGTGGTATACAGGGATTGCACCGCTGCGTCACCCTCTGAGTCAGGCCATAGTATTTCCACCAGGGATTCCTGGCTAACCTGTCGGCCACCCGCAGCAATCAGGACCTTGAGTAATTCCAGTGGCTTTTTGCTGGATTTTGCCGCCACTGGCAGGGCTTCACCATGACGCGTGACAGTAAAACGTCCCAGCGTGTAGATGCGTATAGGCCATTCCCAATGTTCAAGATGCAGCGGTGCTTTGGCAGGCACCAATCCATGCCCTCGTACCAGCTGCTTGATAAATTCGACTTCGACACCTTGTTCGAGCGCCTGCACACAATGATCAGCAAGACTGGTTTCCCACCAGTAACCATGGAAGACTCTGCCGAGATCACGCTCATGCTCATGCGCTTCTTTAAGCAGACTCACGCCGTTTTCTATATCATCGCAGGAGAACGCCGCCTCACTCGCCAGCAAGCGGTTAAGGTAACTGAGGCTATGGCTCTGGATGCGCTCAGCCAGATCTGCGATTCGACTAAGATGAAACCCGGCCTCCTTTAACTTGCCCTGCCTGATCATGCATAAGGCCAGTAATAGCAAGGCCAGTGTTTCAGGATACGGCGCGCCGGATTTCTGCCCGGCCAGCAAAGCCGTTTCGGCATATTCGCGTGCTATTCCCAGCTCTCCTCGCGTAATGGCCAGCCCTGCCGCCAGGTAATGATAATGCATGACATCGACCTGGCGATTGGGATCGAGGCGGGACTCCATTTCATGCAGATATTTTTCTGCCTGGTCCAGCTTGTTCTGTGCACAGGATGCATAAATGCCGCTGGCCAGTAACAACACGTCAAATACGTGCACATCAATATCATTGGCGACATCCAGACCTTTCTTCACGGCCTGGATGGAGCCGGTCACATTACCCGTTTTCCATAAATAGGTCGCTTCTGTTGAATACCAGAGAATTTTTGATAAAGACTCCATCTCTTCAGGATCAACCGACTGGAACAGGACTTTACGCAATACCGTGGCCTTGGGTAGCTCGCCGGTCCAGACGGTATAGTAGAGCAATAGTTGGCTACCCAGATTCAGGCGCTTGGTCAGATTAGGGGTATTAAAAATAACCTCCCGCACCTTTTCTTCCCAGTAGGCTATTTGCTTGTGGTCTGGCTGGCGATACATTAATGCCGTGAACATGGCCATGGAGACGCGTGCATTGACCATGGCATCGATAGACACCGAACCGGCTTCATAAAGATCCTCCATGATCGCTATCCATTTATCCAGGTCGGTAAAGCAGGCCAGATCGTGCATATAGGTTTCTATCACGCCTGACCATGACAATAGCTGACCGGTGCGATCACCACTCTGGGTAAAACTCTCAAACGCTCGCACAAAATGATTGCGACTGTCACGGGTATTGACCGGCTGCAGGCTCATCGCCAGCCAGTATTCCATCCACGAATCCTGATTAAGGTACTCCAGCGGAAAGGACTGGATCCAGCTATGCAATAACAGGTAGCGACTCTGCTGCAGTAGTTTCGCGCCCTCGGTTCTGACCAGCACAGAGAGCTTGCGCCATTCCTTCGCCTGCCGATATAGCACCGCCGCTTCAGGCAACCAACCCAGTTCGGCCAGTAAGTCACCGGCGTAGACCTGTATTTTTCGCAACTCCCTGGCATTAAAAAACACTTCAATTCGACTCAATAAAAATTCGCGAAACAACGGGTGATATTCATAGGCATCTGCCGTGGAGGCAGAACGATAGGTAAAATAATTTCGCTGTGTCAGGTTCTGCAGGATGGTCACAGCATCGGTATTACTGGTCAGTAACTCGGCGATTTCCACGGTGAAAAATGGCAGCAGGGCTGTCTTCAGCAGGAACTCTCTGGTTTCCTGTGTTTCCCGTTGGAAAATTTCACCGGCAAAATAATCAAAAATCAGACCCTGGTTTTCCTGTTGCGCAAAATCATTAGAAAAACCCGCCTTGTGCGATTGCTCCAGCATCAATACCAGCCCGGCTGCCCAGCCGCGGGTATATTGATGAATTTCCATGGCTATTTTTCCGCTTTCTTTTTTAGACAGGGTTTTTAAGCGCGTCTGGCAAATCTCCCTGGTTTCACCCTCGCTCAGGGCGATATCCTGCCAGTCCAGTACGGCAATACTACCGTTGGCACGATAACGCAGGTAGTCCTGCGTCGGTTCGCTACGACTCAGCACCAGCAGGTTCAGCCCCTGTGGTATCTCTGCAATAAATTGTTTCAGCACTTGATGCGTGGGTGAATCAGCTGACAATTCCTGAAAATTGTCCAGCACCAGTATGCCTCCCTCACCCAGACTCTCATACAAATGACGGCTGTAATTTCGTGAGAAAGTGGCAATACCCTGGCTGTATTCCGGGGCAAAGACAGGCATATTGGATGGCCTTTCTTCTGACTGTGCTTGCAGTGCGTTATCCAGTAAACCAATGAAAGCCGCGGGGTCATTATCGCCATCATCCACCTGGTACCAGATGAATTTTTTCTTTACATGCTGCAAATAACTCGCCGCCAGCACCGTTTTACCCGAGCCTCCCGGTGCCGAGATCCAGATGACCGGGTAATCACGCAATGCATCAAGCTTTTCGAGCAGCTGTTGGCGCAACAGCACATTATGTAAGCGTGGTGGGCTCAACTTGGCCAGATTCATCTGTTTTATGTCATTTATTGTCATACAGGGCACTGTTAAAGGGGCCATCGCCCATTAAATAACCCGGAAACAATGAGCGCTGGCTCACTGGATCAGGGTTTCCATGTGTTATAATAATTAATGACTAATTTACACCCTCCCGGCCTTGATTCAAACTGATTTATCGTTATGACTATCCTCTCGGACTCAGCTTTACCGCCGCTGGCATTGTATGTCCACATCCCGTGGTGTGTTCGCAAGTGCCCTTACTGCGACTTTAATTCACATGAAATACGCCAAACCATTCCAGAGCTGGACTATGTGCAAGCTCTACTGACAGACCTTGAGCATGATTTGCAATACGTTCATGGCCGCTGCATTGACAGTATATTTATCGGCGGCGGCACGCCCAGCCTGTTTGCAGCAGAAAGCCTGGACAGACTGCTAACCGGCCTGAAAACCCGCCTACGGTTCAGTGAGGACATTGAAATCACAATGGAAGCCAATCCGGGCACGGTCGAGCAGCAAAAATTCAATGAGTTTTTTGATCTCGGCATCAATCGTCTGTCCATCGGCGTGCAAAGCTTCAACAATGACATGCTGACACGATTAGGCAGGATTCATGATCGCAAAGCGGCTGTGCGGGCGGCCGAAGCGGCTCACTATGCCGGGTTTGAACGTTTTAACCTGGATTTGATGTTTGGCCTGCCCGGGCAAAGTCAGGCCCTGACGATGAAAGATCTCGAGTATGCCATTTCCCTTCAACCCGAACATATCTCCTGGTACCAGCTGACACTGGAGCCGAATACGCTGTTTTATCAGCAACCGCCATTATTACCTCCGGATGATCAAATCTGGGATATGCAACAACAGGGACAGGACTTTCTCGCTGACAGCGGCTACCGGCAATATGAAATTTCCGCCTATAGCCGTCATCAGGTTTGCAAACATAATATGAACTACTGGCGTTTTGGTGATTATCTGGGTATTGGCGCCGGCGCCCATGCGAAGCTCAGCGATCCTGGTCTGGATCCTGTCCGGCGCCTGCAACGTTGCCGCCACCCACAGGATTATCTGCGCGATGCCTGTTCGCAAAAAGTCATTAGTCAGCAGCGTATCCTTGACAGCGATGATCTGATACTGGAATTTATGATGAATGCACTACGACTCAACCATGGAGTCAGCATGCATGACTTTGAGCAACATACAGGCCTTGCAAGCAATACTATCCAGGAACCCATGAATGCCGCCATTGAACTCGGGCTGATGCTAGACATGGACGGGCACATTCAGGCGAGTCGGCGTGGCCGTCAATATCTCAATAATTGCCTCGAATTGTTCATGGCAGCCGACTGATGCAACCCTATCAAGCCGTTTCCTGCGAACTCCATAGCCAATATGAGCTCTATATTATGCGTGCCCACCCAGTGATAGTGAGCTATCGGGATCAGCATGGCCGCACTCAATCCTTGCAGGCGAAAGCGATAGACCTGGTCACGCAACAGGGTGCGGAGTGGCTTCGGCTGAAAACGGATGCAGGTGAATGTGATATCAGACTGGATCAAATCATCCTTTGTAAACCAGCATCAGCTTAGCCCTTTATTCCACAGCCTGACATGGCATGCATTTGATGCCTGCTTTTTTGTTGTTTAATATTTAACGATTGTTAGATAATGATGTGCTTTTTATCCTCGCATGAATCAAAAATCAATAGCTTACGTGGCCAGCAGCCCACTGTGAATACTTATAAAACAACAAGTTATAATTTTTTTGCCCACAATGCGTCAAAATGTGATAAATTGCACATAACTTCAGCAGTTTGGGAATCAAAATAAACCAGATTCCCTGATAAGGTGACTTAGATATGAATGACGCAGCCAAGAAACAGGCATTTGACTTCAGTGAATGGTCCAGTCTGGCACATACAGACCCCCAGGCATTTGAAAAAAAACGCGAACTCGCCATTGAATCTGTCATCCTGTCGATGCCGCTAGACAAGCAACAGCGTATACGTCGACTGCAATGGCGTATTGATCAGGAACGCAAGTTATCGAAGACACCGATGGCTGCCTGTATTCGCCTGTCCAATATGATGTGGGACAATGTTCTCGGCGAAAACGGCCTTCTCGACCACCTGCGCTATGTGGACGTGGATAAACCTGCGCAAAAGAGAGACTGGCTGTCAGCGTCCAATATTCTCAGTTTCCCCGGGCTGCACAAGTAGAAAACCTGTTTTTTGGCGAAATGGACTTGCCGTACCCTGTATTTATGCGTACTATACACGCCCCTGTCATCAGGGCACGTGAACATTTTAATTTGAGGTCGCGCTAATGAAGCCGAACATACATCCTGAGTATACTGAAGTTTCTGTCTCCTGCAGTTGCGGTGAGTCCTTTACTACCCGCTCTACGCTGGGCAACGATCTGCATATTGACGTTTGTTCAAAATGCCATCCGTTTTATACCGGCACACAGAAAATAGTCGATACTGCTGGTCGTGTAGACAAGTTCAACCGTAAGTACGGAAAAAAATAAGCCGCCGTGTCCATTGGACACAGTATGCTGAATCTGGGCGCCATAAAAGGCGCCTTTTTTTTCAATTTTTCATGGAATGAAATAATGAAAAACCACCGTTTTCTGTTTGCAGTAAGCTTGATAAGCCTGTTGAGCGCTCCCATCACTGATTGCTATGCCGCATGCGCACAACATCACTCAGACCTGAAAGTTCGTGTCAGTAAGGTTTATGACGGCGACACCCTGCAACTGGTCGATGGCACCCGAATTCGTATTATTGGTGTGAATGCCCCGGAATCTGGTCGACGCGGCCAGCCGGACGAAGCCTTCGCCAGGCAGGCAAAATCGTTACTACAGTCCATGCTCAGCAAACATCAACAATTGGTCAGCCTGCAATATGGACCTGACAGGCTTGACCGCTATGGGCGAACGCTGGCCCATGTATTCCTCGATGATGGCAGCAATATTGCCGAACAATTACTGCTCAAAGGCCTGGCAAGCAGAGTCGCCTTCCCGCCCAATTTATGGGCGCAGGATTGCTATCAGCGCAGTGAAGCGCTGGCGCGTTCACAAAATCTGGGTATCTGGCTGCACATTGTTACCCCTGTTGATAAAGTCTCTCTTAGTGACAAGGGGTTTCGTATAATCGAGGGAAAGGTAACGCGCGTCGCTGAAAGTAAAAAATCGATCTGGCTGAACTTTAATGAGCATTTCGCTGTGCGCATAGCACGCAAGGATTTACACCAGTTCAGCCAAACCCGCTTCAAACAGTTAAAAGGACGCAGGCTCCAGGTCAGAGGCTGGATGTATGGTTATAAAGATAAAAAAATTATCCAGCTGCGGCATTCCTCTATGCTCGAGATCATGAAATAATCAAACCTCATTATTATGGACACACATCATGACAAAAGATTTAAGGCAAGCCTCACTCGACTACCACGCTAAACCCACACCCGGCAAAATTGCCATCCAGGTAACCAAGCCCTGTGAAAGCCAGCATGAGCTATCTCTGGCCTATACACCGGGAGTCGCTGAACCGGTAAGGGAAATTGCCAAAGACCCTGATGCTGCCTATCTGTATACTTCAAAAGCCAACCTGGTCGCGGTCATTACTGATGGTACCGCTGTGCTCGGGCTGGGCAATGTCGGCGCACTGGCCGGAAAACCGGTCATGGAAGGCAAGGGTGTGCTGTTCAAGCGCTTTGCCAATATCGATGTATTTGATATTGAAGTGGAGTGTAATAATTCTCAGGAATTCATTGATACCGTTTCCAGAATTGCCTGCACCTTTGGTGGCATTAACCTCGAAGACATCAAGGCGCCGGAATGTTTCGAGATCGAAAAGACCCTGATAGAAAAACTCGACATACCGGTATTTCATGATGACCAGCATGGCACGGCTATTATTATCTGTGCGGGCTTGCTGAATGCGCTGGCTATCGCCAACAAGGACATCAGCAAGGCCAAAATTGTCTGCCTTGGCGCAGGTGCAGCAGGCATCGCTTCCATGCGTTTACTGGTGGCACTGGGCGCCAGCAAACACAATATCTACATGCTTGACCGTAATGGTGTTGTGCATAACGGCCGCACTGATCTGAATGAATATAAAAAAGAATTTGCCCTGGATACTGAGCAACGAACACTGGACGATGCCATGCAGGATGCCGACGTCTTCATCGGTGTATCCGGGCCTGACCTGGTCAGTGAGGCGATGATCGCCTCCATGGCCAGCCACCCTATTGTGTTTGCATTATCCAACCCGGACCCGGAAATCAAACCGGCGCTGGCGCATCAGGTACGCACAGATTTAATCATGGCTACCGGCCGTAGTGATTACCCTAACCAGGTCAATAATGTACTTGGCTTTCCGTTTATTTTTCGCGGTGCACTGGATGTGCACGCACGCACTATTAATCAAAGTATGTTGATTGCAGCGGTACACGCCTTAAAAGACCTGGCAAGACAAGCGGTACCACAAAACGTGCTGGATGCCTATGGCCTGGAGAGCCTGGAATTCGGACCCGGGTACATCATTCCAAAACCATTTGATCCCCGATTGATTGATATCTTGCCGGCAGCCATCGCGCGTGCTGCCGTTGATAGCGGCGCTGCCAGGAAGCCTTATCCTGCACATTACCCGAATCAACTGACTGATTAGGGAGCCTCTGCCCAATCCAGAATCAATCAGAGGCTCCCTGGATTGATTGCAGTAATTTCTCGGTCGCCTTGATATCGGCACGTGCCATAGGGCGGCCATCTATCGTGCTATTGGGTGCTCGTCGGATAGCTTCACTCGGAAATACCAGTAATTCCACACTGACCTCGTCAGCCATAAAACTGAACACCGGAATAAATTCTTCGCTTTCTGCATGGTAACTGATGCGTTTTTGTTTTTGTTGATAGGGAATATGCTCTTCCATCAAAAACAGGCTGAGCTGCTCAGGGTAATCGGCGAACAAATGCAGTTCTACACTGGAATATTCATTGGCGGAACCAGCGAGCACATCGCCGGCCAGGCGTGGATTAAATTGCTTGAAAAAGCGCATCGCTTCCAGCGCAGTTTCACGTAGCTGGCGCAACTGTTGTGGCTGCTTATCGGATTTGAACAGGGCCTGGTATTCAAGTAATGCATCCCTGATCTCCTGATTACTCGGAAGGTTGCGTGTATCGGGTATACCGAGCTGCTGGCAAGCCTTGCGCTTGGCACGCTGGTAATCAGAAACTCCGGCATTACTCATATGCTTGGCAGCCTCCATCGCAATTCGCAAACGCTGCTGCTCCTGTTGTCTTGTAGTGCTCATGTTTTTCAACCGCGCCTGCTGATGCTGCCATCAGCGTGCAAGCTCTTAACTTCAGAATATAGTATCCGGCTGGCCATCCGCCGGAGTGACCACTCCATCTATCTGCTGATGCGCCTGTTCAACACTTCTTTCCGGCACTTTGTCGGCAAGAAAAGTTTCAAAAATTGCATTTTTTGTATTTGAGTTGGCCAGCAGCCCTGTCACCGGATCAATACGCACGGTCACCAGCCCATCAGGTTGCTTCAGTGGCCTTTGCGGTATATCACCAAGCGCTACACGCATAAAATCCACCCACATAGGCAGGGCTGCGTGTCCGCCGGTCTCACGATTACCCAAGGGTTGCACTTTATCAAACCCGACCCAGGCAGTAGCGACAATTTCACTATTAAATCCTGAAAACCACGCGTCACGTTGATCATTGGTGGTGCCGGTTTTACCTGCGAGATCTGTTCGCCCGAGCTTCATTGCCCCGACACCCGTTCCGCGACGCACTACATCACGCATGATTGAATGTATCAAATAAGCATTTTGCGGACTCAGTGTGCGTTCAGCCAGGCGCGGGGGTTTGTTCAGCTCCACCATCGTAGTAGCTTCTGTGTCATCCGCGGCCGGCTGCCGCTCAACGTCGAGGGCTGGTTCGGGTTCAGGCTCAGGTTCAAGTGCAGCACTTTCTTGCTGTGACGGCGCTTCACATTCTGGACAGGCGATTAACGGGTCTGCCTGATACAGGATTTCACCTTCATCATCCTCGATGCGTGAAATAAAATAAGGTTCAACCCTGAAGCCACCATTGGATATAACTGCAAACGCACTGGCCAGTTGCAATGGTGTGAATGAACCACTACCCAGCGCCATGGATAAATCCTTCTGGATCATGTCATCTGTGATACCAAAGCGTTTGAGATAGCGTGAAGCATAGCCTATGCCCATATCGGCCAGCAGGCGAATGGATACCAGATTACGGGAATGCACCAGCGCTTCGCGCAGGCGTGTCGGGCCGTAGAATTTACCTGAATAATTTTCAGGTCGCCAGGCGCTTTCCAGTGCAGGATCATCAAACACGACCGGTGCATCATTGATAATGGTTGCCGGTGTAGCGCCCTTAGCCAGTGCTGCCGCATAGATAAATGGCTTCATGCTTGAACCCGGTTGGCGCTGGGCCTGTACTACCCGATTGAATTTGCTATGAAAATAATCAAATCCACCGGTTAAAGCGAGAATCCCGCCATCCTTTGATGACAGCGAAACCAGTGCACCGGCGACATTGGGCACCTGGGATAATAGCCATTTACCGTCTTCGCGTTGTAGCAAACGAATCAGATCCCCCGGCTTGACGATCTCGGCAGCATTTTTCAGCGCCGGGCCACGGCTATTTTCATTAATATAGGGTCGCGCCCACTCCAGGGCTTCCCAGTCAAGAGTCACTTGCTGGCCATCCTCCAGGAAGACGAGAACCTGTTTTTCCTGTACCACTTCAACAATACCCGGCAGCAAGCCGCCCACGGTCGGGATATCACTTATTACCTGCTGCCACTGTTCGCGCCCAAGTTCGAGTAATTCAACAAAATTGCGCTCGGGCCCGCGATACCCATGACGCTGGTCATAATCGAGCAACGCCTTACGTAGAGCGGCGTTGGCTGCCATTTGCGCCTGACTGTCAATACTGGCGTAAACCCTGTATCCATTCGTATATATTTCCTTGCCATAGCGTTTCAGCATCTCGGCGCGCACCATTTCAGCTACATAAGGTGCATCAACCTGAACACGAACACCATGCAGACTGGCGCTCACCGAGTTGCCTTTGGCGGCTTGATAATCCTCTTCAGAAATATACTCAAGCTCGCGCATACGCCCCAGTACATAATCCCGCCGCGTCAGTGCCCGTGATGGATTGACAATCGGATTATAGCTTGATGGCGCCTTGGGCAGACCGGCGATCATGGCAATCTCTGCCAAACTCAGTTCATGCACATTTTTGCCATAATAAACCTGGGCTGCGGCCTGTACGCCATAGGAACGATGTCCCAGGTAAATGACATTCAAATATAATTCCAGAATATCTTCCTTGCTTAATTCCCTTTCTATTTTTAATGAAAGAAAAATCTCATTGATTTTCCTGAGATAAGTTTTCTCTCTGCTAAGGAAAAAGTTTCTCGCTACCTGCATGGTAATCGTGCTTCCACCCTGGCCCTTTTCCCCGGTTTTGATTAAATGTAGTGCTGCGCGAAGGATACCCTGGTAATCGACGCCGGGATGGCTGAAGAATCGATCATCTTCAGCTGCAAGAAATGCCTTGATCATTAGATCTGGGACGTTACTATAGCGTATAGGCGTACGACGCTCCTCGCCGAATTCGGCCATGAGCGCCCCGTCCCTGGCATAAACACGCAGTGGCAGCTTGAGTTTGACATCTTTAAGTGTCTCGATTTCAGGCAGGTCAGGAGCAATATAAAAATAAGTGGCTGCCAGCACGAGCATACCGATAGAGATCGCCACTATCAGTGCCACCACGGTAATACGTAAAATTTTGAAATACCTGCTCATAGTTTGGCTACAATAATATAGGGCATCAAGCTCGTTTAAAGGACGTTTTCGACAAATCCCATGGAAAAAGCACCATACTTAACCAATAATTGGGAATAATGCCGACGCTGGCAAGTGTAAGGAAGTCATCACTATAAATAAAGCTGGCAAGTGTAAGAAATTAATAAATATTAATAAAGGAACCTGCATCACATTTTTCTCTAAAGAATTGTTCCAACGTGACGTTATGCTATCAGGATCAAGTCTAAAACCATAGTAAGACATTAGTTGACAAAGGGTTAAGTATGGATTTTAATGTTGATAGACATGTTTTTCGTGTAACAAACAGTATAAAAAAGGAAAAAACATAGTGGGACTATTATCACGGAAAAAGCCCCCCCTCATCGGTCTTGATATAAGCTCTACCGCCGTCAAGCTGCTCGAACTCAGTGAGCACAACGGTCGATATCGGGTGGAAAGCTATGCTGTGGAGCCATTGCCAGCCAATTCTGTCGTGGAAAAGAACATCGCAGATGTGGAAGCCGTTGGTGAAAGCATTCGCCGGGCAGTTAAGCGCTCTGGCACCCGCAACAAGGCGGCAGCAGTGGCGGTGGCAGGTTCATCGGTGATTACCAAGATCATTTCAATGAGTGCTTCACTGAAAGACGATGAGATGGAATCGCAGATAGAACTGGAAGCGGATCAATACATTCCTTATCCACTGGATGAAGTGCGCATGGATTTTGAAATCCTCGGGCCTTCTGAAAAGAACCCGGAAATGGTGGATGTATTACTGGCCGCATCCAGAAGCGAGAATGTTGAAACACGCATCTCGGCACTGGAAATTGGCGGTATGTCGCCAAAAGTCGTGGATGTTGAAGCCTATGCACTGGAAAATTCCTTTGCCTTACTGGCTGAACAGTTACCTGAAGGTGGTTACGATCAAACCATCGCCGTTATCGATGTTGGCGCCACCATGACTACACTGAATGTACTGCATGACCGAAAAATTATTTACACCCGTGAGCAGGTGTTTGGTGGTAAACAGCTAACCGAAGAAATCATGCGCCGCTACGGCCTCTCGTATGAAGAAGCCGGCATGGCCAAACGCCAGGGTGGATTACCTGATAACTATATATCTGAAGTCCTGGACCCCTTCAAGGAAGCCATGACTCAGCAGGTGAGCCGCTCATTACAATTCTTTTTCTCTTCCAGTCAATATAATAGTGTCGATCAAATTATCCTGGCTGGTGGCAGTGCCTCCATTCCCGGCATTGATGAATTGATAGAAGACAAAATTGGAACGGCAACCTCAATCGCCAATCCCTTTGCCAATATGTCACTTGCCCCCAGAGTCAAACCACAGACACTGAGCAATGATGCACCGGCATTGATGATTGCTTGCGGTCTCGCGCTAAGGAGTTTTGACTAACATGGCCCGTATTAATCTATTACCCTGGCGCGATGAACTGCGCAAGGAAAAGCAGACTAACTTTGTCATTACACTCGCGGCCATGTTGGCGATAACTGGTGTGATTATGGCTGGTGTGCATTTCTACTATGTTGACAGAATCAACTACCAGAAATCACGCAATGCCTTTCTGGACAAGGAAATCAAAAAGCTGGACGTCCAGATCAGTAAAATCAAGACATTTGAAGCGGAAAAGAAAAAGCTACAGGCGCATCTGGATATTATCCAACGACTGCAAAGCAGCCGCTCGGAAATTGTGCATTTGTTTGACCAGGTGGTACGCACCCTTCCAGAGGGCGTCTATCTTAAAACGCTCAAACAAACGGGTAACAAACTTGTATTAAATGGTATTGCACAGTCCAATGCCCGTGTCTCCAGCTACATGTGGAACATTGAAAAGTCCAACTGGATAGGCAGCCCGAAACTTAACGTCATCTCTACTGCAAAAAGCGGCAATCAAAGAAGCAGCGACTTTACACTACAGGCAGTACAGGTTAATAAAAAGGCACAAGAGACGGAGAAAAAAGAATGAGTAGTCTCGCAGACCTGAAGGATCTCGATCTTGACATCAATAATATCGGCAATTGGCCGGCGCTGGCAAAAGCCATTGTCATCGCAGTAGCATGCGTACTGGTTGTTGTCGGCGTACTGTATTTCGATACCAACGACCAGCTCGATACCCTGGAAAAAGTACAGAAGGAAGAAGACAACCTGAAGATCCGGCTTACCCAGCGTGCTAAAAAAGCCGCCATACTGGATCAACTGGTTGCACAACTGGAAGAAATGCGTACTGACTTCAAAAAATTGAGCCGGCAATTACCGAATCAAACTGAAGTGGCGGAGTTGCTGGTGGATATCTCGCAAACAGGCCTTGCCAGTGGACTTGAATTTGAATTATTCAGGCCCAGCCCGGAAATACCCCAGGATTTCTATGCCGAGCTACCGATACAAATTCGTGTTACTGGCAGATATCATGAATTTGGTACTTTCGCCAGTGGCATAGCGGCCTTGCCTCGTATTGTTACATTACATGACATCAGCCTGTCCAGAACCGGAAAGGATACGATGGTCATGAATGCCACCGCCAAGACATACCGCTATCTTGATTCAGAAGGAGGCCAATAGTAATGAAAAAACATTCATTGCCTCCATTCAAGGGCAGAACCATTCTTATGGCTGCGCTAGTATCACTAGGCCTGACAGCATGTAGTACTGATATGAGTGACCTGCGCGAATTTGTTGAGAAAGAAAAAACCTCACAAAAGCCCAAGGTTGCGCCATTACCTGAAATCAAGCCTTACGAAACCTTTCGTTATGAAAGCAGTCACCTCAAGGATCCATTTGAACCCTTCGAAGTGGCACGCCCGACCGCAACGGTTAAGGCCAGCGGCGGCAAAAAAGGCACTGGCCCTAAACCCATTGAGGGTCGCCCACGTGAGGCGCTGGAATCATTCCCGCTGGATGTATTGAGGATGGTTGGCGTGCTGGAACAAAACAATGTGATGTGGGCATTGCTGAAGGGCAATGATGGAACCATACATCGCGTCAAGACTGGCAACTATATCGGTCAGAATCACGGAAAAATAATCAATATTTCTGAAGAGAAGATCAGCCTATTGGAAATTGTGCCAGATGGACTCGGTGATTGGATCGAACGTCCCGCGTCACTTGCCCTGGCTGGAACGCCGGATAAGGGGAAATAAGTGATGAGTTTAAAAAATTGCACCAGGAAAATACCCATGACCAGAGAATATGTATTGAAAAATAACAATGGATTCACCACTGTCGCGCGGCAACTGTTTCTAGCTGCCTGTCTATGGCTAATGGGGACAAGCAGCTACGCTGCAGACAATAGCCTGCAGGACATCAGCGTGTCATCAATGCCTGGAGACCGGGTGCAGATAACACTCAGTTTGTCCAACCCTGCCAGCAACCCATTGAGCTTCACTATTGATAATCCAGCCAGGATTGCGCTCGATTTGCCCAATACAGCTAACAAGCTGAGTAAGCGCAATATCCCCATCGGTATTGGCATGGCGAAAAGCATCAACTCTGTGGAAGCACGCGGACGTACCCGTGTCGTTATCAATCTGTCGCAACTGGTGTCCTATCAGACCCAGGTCAGCGGTAACAATATTATTGTTAGCCTGGATGGCAGTGGAAAAGCAAGCCCCAGCGCCCAGTCTACAAAAACACAGACTGCCAGCACTTCAAACCAGCATCAATATATAGCTGATACAAAACACCAGATAAGCGGCGTCGATTTCCGCCGTGGTGAAAAGGGTGAAGGTCGAATCATTGTCACTCTTTCTGACAGCTCTACTGGTATTGATATGCGTCAGGAAGGCGGCAAGGTTATTGTTGACTTTGCTAACAGCAATATTGCTAACGAACTGTTACGTCGACTGGACGTACTGGATTTTGCCACACCGGTTAAAACCATTGATACCATTTCACGGGGTAGCAGCACCCAGCTGATCATTACACCGATCAATGATAACTATGATCACCTGGCTTACCAGACGGATAATATTTATACCGTGGAAATAAAACCACTAACCAAGGATCAGGTCGAAGCCGTGAAGAAAAAACGCTTTGGCTACACGGGTGAACGCCTGTCCCTGACTTTCCAGGACATTGAAGTACGTGCTGTACTGCAACTACTGGCTGACTTTACCGGCCTGAACATGGTGGTCAGTGATAATGTCTCCGGTAACATCAGTCTGCGGTTGAAAAACGTACCCTGGGACCAGGCAATGGATATCATCCTCAAGACCAAGGGACTGGGCATGCGCAAAACCGGCAATGTCGTGCTGATTGCACCGAGTGCCGAAATTGCTGCACGCGAGAAGCTGGAGCTGGAATCCCAGAAACAGATAGAGGAGCTGGCACCATTGCGTACCGAGTGGTTCCAGATCAACTATGCCAAGGGATCTGATATTGCTTCCCTGTTGAAAAGCACAGAGAATAACCTGCTATCCAGCCGCGGCAGCATCACCATCGATGAGCGCACCAATACGCTATTGATTCAGGATACTGCTGATAAGCTGGCACAGATTCGCGCGGTCATCACCAAGCTCGATATTCCGGTACGACAGGTGCTGATCGAATCACGTGTGGTCGTGGCCAATCGCGATTTCACCCGTAATATCGGTGTTCGCTTTGGCGCTGCGGGTGTCAAGACAAATGGCCAGTACACCACCACAGTCGGTGGCGGTGGCGTCAGTGCTACCCAGCCTAATACCGGCATTGGTGACCTGATTGTCGACCTGCCAGCAGGCGGATCCGCAGGCACCATAGGTCTGGCCATTGCCAAAGCCAGTAGTGCGGTAGTACAACTGGAGCTGTCTGCATTACAGATTGAAGGTGAAGGTGAAATCATTTCAAGCCCACGCGTGATTACTGCCAACCAGAAGGCAGCCACGATCAAGTCGGGTGTTGAGATTCCTTACCAGGAAGCCTCATCCAGTGGAGCCACTTCAGTATCATTCAAGACAGCTGCTTTGAGCCTGACCGTGACTCCACAGATCACACCGGACGATCAGGTTATCCTGGACTTGAATGTCAATAAAGACAGCGTGGGTGAGATTTTCAATGGTGTTCCCAGTATCGATACCCGCACTATCAGTACACAGGTACTGGTCTCCAATGGTGAAACCGTAGTACTGGGTGGTATCTACGAACAAAATCGCATTGAAACCAACACAAGAGTCCCGTTCTTCGGTGATATCCCGGTCTTTGGCGTGTTGTTCAAGAAAGACGAAAAAAGAGATGACCGCTCTGAATTGCTGATCTTTGTCACTCCCAAGATCCTCAAGGAAGAGTTAAAAGCCGGCATCAACTAGCCAGCTGATAACAACGCCGCAGCAGTCCCTGGATTGCTGCGGCTTTTTTATGTCTGCCGACTACCCATGGATCTCGCCATAGATCTGGAGCTAAACCGTAATAAGCGATAAACTATCCCCATTATTGCCAGGTACTGGCAGCCACAGTCAGCCCGAATATGAGTATTCCTGTTAACATTTTCCTGGTAGGCCCTATGGGCGCCGGCAAATCCACCATTGGTAAACGCCTGGCGCAATTACTGGGCATGCAATTTGTCGATAGCGACCGCGAAATTGAAAAGCATACCGGTGCCAGCATTCCATTGATTTTCGAGCTCGAAGGAGAATCAGGCTTCCGCCAACGAGAGTCACATATTCTCGATGAATTAACTCAAAGAGACTCGGTTGTTCTGGCGACCGGCGGAGGCTCTATCCTGCTCCCGGAAAATCAGCAGATGCTTAAAAACAGGGGCAAAGTCGTCTACCTGCTTGCCTCGGTCGCACAACAGTTATTGCGCACCCGCCGTGACCAGAACCGCCCCCTGCTACAAACCGATAATCCCGAGCAAAAACTACAGGACTTATTTAACACAAGAGACCCTGTCTATCGTCAGCTGGCCGATATTATTATCGATACGGATGGCCGCAGCATTCATTCAGTCAGTCAGGAAATCATCAAGCGACTGCAGCTCAAGCCTGCCGAAAAAAACAGCCCGTAGAATGCAGCAGCTGTGCGATACGACAATAAAGAAGCTTAAAGTCGAAAAACAGGCAATACTGCACAATTACGCTACAGTTAAGCACCATTTCAGTATAA
>Ga0316205_10000829_pt1 | contig 46363 bp, 70 predicted proteins | sample 3monthpyrite_MG_FD_204941 | JGI IMG/M metagenome (GOLD analysis project Ga0316205, IMG submission 204941) | Microbial mat bacterial communities from mineral coupon in-situ incubated in ocean water Damariscotta River, Maine, United States -... | ecosystem: Environmental > Aquatic > Marine >...
AGGACATTTGTTGTATTACTAGCAATCCTTATACATTCGTCTGATGATCCGTTGCCTGTAAGCTTTATTTCTATATTTTCAACACGAGTATAGTTAACGTCTACTACAACTAAAGCAGAAGGAGGGTCGCCCTCTATTCTTGCGTGTGATGTGCCTGCAACACCCGAATGTTCATTGCCTGATGTGGCAGTCAACCAAACATAGTTAGAAGCTGTTGGAACACCAGTAACACCAGATATAGTGACTGCGCCATAGGCAGCGGTGTCTTTTAGTTCGCCTTTCCAGAATCCTGTACTTACATCACTGGCATTTTCCCAGCCTTGAATCGTGGTATAAGTTTCACCTGTACCAATTTGGAATGTTTGGTCAGCCATTACGTGATTACTTCTTCTGTACGTCTATGGCGAAAATAAGGGCGTATTTCTTCCAATGTTACCTCAAGATAGCCGATGTTATTTAGTGCGCTTTTCCATGCAGCGGGCATTTCTGCAAAACGAACACGCCAACGCTTGCGGGCTAATTGGACAACCCTATCCGCTTCGTCAGGTGCGGTAAATTCAGGCTCTGCAATATTGGCTGGCCTTGTGTCTGCACCCATTAGTGCATTAGCTCTTGCCACTGACATGCCGATAATTTTTATTAATACAGTGTCATCCGGCCAATTATCTGTATTACCATATAAAGCCAAATGAGCGCGTTTATCTTCACCAGAACCCCAGACGTGGTTATTTCTTCTGGCCACAATAGGGTCGCCTCTGCGATGATATTGAGAGCCTTCTCCTTTATGGGTAAACCTGAATAATACAGCAGCCATCTCTATTCCTTAGGCGATAGTGAACAGACCAGAGGCGTTCCAAGTGACCGTTAAATCACCTGCAGTCATATCTACTGGGCCACCTAGATCAATAAAACACAGGGCATCTTTACCTGCATCTGTAAAGTTATAGACTAGTGCCCAGTAAGCATCTACATCATTAGACGCATCCTGTGCCCATGTTGGATTAGTTCCACTATCAAAGGTCATTGTGCCTGCAGCCTCTGATACGAGAGTAGACAAGGCCCCTAGGGATGTCCCGTTAGCTACATAAGTACCTGCAGCACCTACCTCTGTAAAGTCCCCGAATACTGGAGTAGCTGTCCCCGCTGCTGGTGTTGTTGTGTTGTCACAGATTGCACAATAAAAGACATCAGTACTTGCCCAGTCTCCTGCAATCATCTTAGCTTTCGCTTCGTCAAATACTACTAAATCGCCTTGCATTGTCTTTCCTCTTACGCTGTTTCTATGGTTATGTTATTAGAGCTGGCGTTACCAGACTCGTCATTAATCACTATTAAATGTGTTGAGGGTATATTAGCAGGTATTGTGATAGTCACAGCCCCTGCATAATTCACCCCGTATATGTTATGTCCTACTAATAAATCTCGAGCTAGCACAGTGTATGTTGCTGCTGTAACCTGTGTGTACTTAACAGGGGCTTCAAGTGTTCCGCCACCTACAAAGCCTATACCTTGTGAGCCTTGGACGTTAACCAGCTTACCCCATGTACCATCAGGGTTCTTAAACTGGAGGCTCTCGCCTTTCCATCTATGCTCAGGTACTACACCATCAGCACCGGCTGTGCCCGGTAAGCCCCCCGGGCCGGGCAAGCCTTGCTCACCTTTTGCCCCCGGGATACCTTGTAGTCCTCTTTCCCCACGATCTCCTTTCTCACCTCTATCTCCCTTATCTCCTTTAGGGCCAACTATTCCTTGTGGGCCATTCAGCCCTTGCTTACCTTCTACACCTTCCTCACCCTTCCTGCCCTTAAGAACAGAAAGGGGGACGCTAGAAAGCTTCCTAACCGTAGCATCTTTTAATGCCTTAGCCATTAAGCAATCTCTTCCAGCAACCCATCTTTATTGATGGATACGATAGTACCGTTAATTTCATATACACCGGGCTCTAGTTTAGAAGTAGTGTCAGCCTTAGGCTCACTAGTAATAGTTTGTTTCTCTTTGCCTAATGCTTTATCTAATGTCCGCTCTATGCCATCAATAACTCCTGAACGCTTAGAAGGAACTATGCGACTCTCTCCCTCTCCTTGTGGAGATAGATCTTTCCTAGGCACCTCAGTAGGCTCTGGTGTAGCTTGTAAAGCTTCAAAGATCTTCTCACCGAACTGCTCATACCGTGTACTGTTCTGGATGTGCGCTAAGGCTCTGCCTGAAGCATTCAAAGTGTCTAAAGAGTTATTGATATTAGCAACCATCTTAATGGTGTTAGCATCACTAGTAGTGGCTGTCATAAAGACGCCACCATCCTCACGCAAGCCTAGCTCCATAGTCTTAGGATCGTAAGCTTTCTGCACAGCCCCTACAATAGACGAGATACCGTTCTTAACAGTTGAGGTAGCGTTAGCTACAACAGAAGCTGGCGCATACTTATGTAAGTACTCTTTAGATTCAGGTTTGGATAACCAATCGTTGACCAACTTAGTGTACATACCTCTGGAATCGGGTGATGTGTTGATGCCAGTTAGCATAGTCTCTATTGACTTGTTAATAGGCTCAATGTCCTTTTTAGCAGCTCCTTGTTCCACTGCTTGACTAGTCCACTCATTCATTACAGTAGGCATGTTTACATTTTCAGTGTAGGAGCCGTCCACACTACCTGCTACTGCGTCCATAGCATCACTAATAAAGTCTACACCTATTGATGATTTCAAGACTAATGCTGTGATAGTCTCGCCAGTTATCTGAGACATAGCAGCGACAGTAGCAATAGACTTGTGCTGTAGTAACTTGTTCTTAGATGTCTCAGTAAGAATGTTGTTTCTATTCTTAGCTTCGTCAGCTGTAATCTGACCATTGTTGGTAGCGATAGCAGTCTTAAGCATGCGGTCACCTGAGGCTATATAGCTCTCAATGACGTTGCTACCTTTACCTGCTGGGTACTCATTAGCATACTCAGCTTTAAATAACCCGTAAGCTTCGTTGAGTAGCACTTCCTTCTCAGCGGCATTCTTATCAGACATGCGGCCAATGTCCCGAATAGTGCTAGATAAGTTATTCAACCTAGCAACACCAGTATCCTGATACTCAGGGCTGGCTAATTGCACTTCAGATATAGTAGCTTGTACAGCCTTCTTTCTTTCCCAGTCCATTCTACGTTCTTCTAGGGACAGTTTCTCTTGTACTTGTGGATACCATTGCTCAAAGTTCCCTACTGGATCAACACCATACTTAAAGGCTTGTGTTCTAGCTTGTTTAATAAATGCGTCTTGTTGCTTAGTTGCTGCAGTGCGTGACTTCTCAATAATATCAATTGTTGCTGAGTAATCCCCTAGCACTGAATCACGCATACTACGGAACTCAGCTGCTAATGCAGGAGCCCGGTTAATGTATTGGCGTGTAAGAGTCTCTACACGGGCCTTTAAGCCCAGTTCTGAGGTAGCCCCTTGGGCTAGGAAGTCTGACAGTTTTGCATACTCCTTATCTGCTTGAGATAAAGTGATGCTAGCGCCTTCTTCAAACTCGGCTAAAGCTTCTTGGGCAGTAAGATCTTCACCTTCCATCTCTGCTGAAACATCTGTTTGATCTTGTAGGAACTCTTGCTCGTAACCCTTAATCTCATTGGTCAGACCTTCTCGTAACTTATCAGACTGAGATTCTTTATGTAGGTCTAAAGCAAGAGAGCCTGCTGTCTTTATAGCCCCGGATAAGTCAGGTACGGCAGAAGGCGTTGCTGGCCCTACTGCTGTTGGTGTGGTGAGTACTGGGGCATCTATGACACCTTGCGTAAAATTAGCCATTATTCAGCTCCCGTAAATATCTGTTCGCCTAGGCCATGGTCTAGTAAGGCTCGTAGTTTCTCTTTCTGTTCTTCGTTGATAGACACTGTACCATTAATAGCCGCTAAAATCTCTGACCTGATTTCTGGCCCTGCAGTAGCGTACTGTATCATGCTAGTTATCACACTGTCTCCAATGTCTTGTAAGCTGCGTCTATCTAACTTGATAAACTCTTCTCGATAAATCTCTTGTTCTGAAGGATTAAGTCCAGCAATCAAAGCTTGGTGGGCTTTTAACTGTGGTAAGTACTCGTTTCTGTTCTCATACTTCAGATTAATCCTGCGGATAGATTCATGCGCTAACTTAGCAGAGTTCTGTATAGCTTTCTTATCATCTCTAAAACGACCTAATAGCTTATACACCTCGTCTTCAGAATAAGTGCTGAAGCCAAATAGTTTAGCTAATGCTGTAGAAGCTGTGGCCCGTAAGTTAGCACTGCCTTTTCCAGATACAATCTGCCCCATCTTAATGGCATACCGATACTTTAAGTAATCATCCGCACCTGACGCAATAGAAGACACAGACATTAAAGAATCAGTTATTTTATCAGTAGTGCTTAAGTCTGGCGCATTGTATAGATGCTGTATGTCAGTAAGAACCCTGCCAAATCGCCCCTCTTTGAAATGTAGAAGGTTATAAGAAGGGCCTAATGCTACTTTAAAGACTTCGCCTTTAGCCAAGTTGCTAAACACGTCAAAGAATGGGATGCCCATCTGTTCTGCGAAAGGGGCAAATGATTTACTGAACTGTATCTCAGGCTGTTTCTCCTCACCCATAACCGTTTGGATCATTGTGTTCATGCCTAAGTCCACTAATCCGCCCTTAAGGGCAAGAAGCGTCTTAGGATCAATCTCGAACCCAGCCTCTTCCTGTAGCTTTTCGAAAGCAGCATTGAGGCCTATGGCATAACCACCAAATAATGTCATGTTAGCAGATAATACTTTGGCCTTATCGGCTCCTGAAAGTACTTTACTGCCTCCCCATGACGAGGGAAGAACCGATAGCATTGCTTTATGAGGCACCGCTATGAACTGTAGTGGCAACGAAAGTATGCCTTTTTGATATTTGAATGTCCCCGGTAAGGTCATTGCATAGCTTAATTCTCTTGCTGTAGCGGCAATCTGATCAGCATACTGCTTCTCCATCCACTTGCCTGCTAGCTTAGGGTTCTGATCCATCCAACGCTTACGCGCCATTAACCATGAGCCTGTCAAGTTAATAAACTCTCCTGCATCAAAGCCCACCATTCTTGATACTTCTAGCCCTTTCTTAACAGGGCCTGTGACGGAATCATAAACTCTGCCTACCTTGGAACCAATGTGATCTTTATGAATATCTTTAACCAAACCTTCTACAAAGGCGTGAGAATCCACACTGAAAGGTAGTCCAGATTTAGTAACATAGGTATCCACTAGAACTTTAAATTCATCCTCGGGCATACCTGCCATCTTAGCTCCGTAACTAAGGCCCCAAGCCTCTCTTCCAGCCTGCTTAGATTTGTAAGTGGCGCGTGCAATAGATAACCCTGCTAATTCCCTTGAGAAGCTGGTAGCTAAGTATTTAGGGTCAAGGAAGCTGAACTGCATTAACTGCCCTGCCTGTATGGGCAACTGTCTTAACGGGCGTAATGAGATGTAAGCAATAGAACTCAACTGCCTAGCTGTCCTAATAGGATTAAAATCTAATCCCTTCTCTCTAATCAATCTAGTGAAAGGTGCTGCGTAAGGTTCCAATGTCTCAGACAAATTAAACACCATGCTCTTCCAAGCCTGTGATGTCTTAGTGGGTATACGTTCCATGTTCTGTACTAAATCAAAGATGGCTTTAGCATCTGTGAGCTCTTCTGCAGTAACCCGGGCACGACTAACTTGGCTCCACTCGGTAGGGAAAGATTGTAAATCAAGTTTACTTCCCCAAGTATTCATCCAACGATTCTTCGTAGAAGTTAATACATCCTCCATAGCGTACCGGTTAGATACAGTACGGGCTGTTCTGAACAAAGATTCTACTGGGTCTTCAATACGAGCTTGGCCACCATCTACAGCGCCATGTAATCTCTCACCCCGATGTTTGGTAGTGCGTAACCCAGAACTGTACACATCGTAGTCTGTAACCATCTGCTTACCAAAATCCATCTCTTTAGCTGATCTAATAGCATAAGTACTGCCACCTTCTAACACATCTGCGTTAGCTCTAGCAGCCGCTTCTAAAGCAGCTTTACGAGTACTGAAGCCAGCAACAGTTTCACCATGCCTAGCCAGTACATTCTTATCTGTAATAGCTACGCCATCTAGTGTCATCTTAGTAGGCACCAAATCAACGAAGTAAGATTCTTTATAGGTACGCTGATAATAGCCTTCTATGTAGGGCAGTACATGATCTGGAACAGCCTTAGCTGTGGTATCAATGCCGTCCACAATAGCGTAGGTGGTCTTGTCAGTCCCGATCTTAGCGGCCTTATCTAGCTTATAAATATCCCCACCCTCTTTCTCTAAACGAGTGATGAGTCTTGCATCTACTGGGACAATAGCTCCCGTAGTGGGATCAATAGCTGTTTTAATACTGCCCCAAGTTTCTGGCTCAACTGCCTTACCGTAGAATGAGGAGTCTCCACCAATACGCTGTATGTGCTGGTTACCTGAATTAACGATGCGGCTACGTTCTATCTCATTAGTCATTCGCCAAAGAACATCATTCACCTTGCGGTATTTATAATAAGCACTAACCTCTTTCTCATTAAGGCCTTTCAACTTCAGGTCTGTAGGCGACCAAATCTTAGCCTCTTGGGCGCCTTCTTCTAAAACCTTGAAGAGCTTGATTCGACTCTTGTTGCCTAGCTTTCCTAAGTCAGTCCTAACGATGTCAATCAAATGCTTCTCGTAATTAGACCCCTTATCTGCAGCACTTAGGAAGGCTTGTGATATATTTCTATCAAATCGGGCTACAATGTCCTGTAAGTACCCAGTCTTGAAAATGCCAAACAAGCCTTTAGACACAGAATCAGAGCCGTACACAGTGGCGTCTGTAGCGTCGTAAGCTTTGTTAAATTTATAGCCTAAGAAATAACTGCCCCGCTTACCGCCAGCCTCTTCTAAAGTAGTGGCTACCAGTTCCTTGGTCTTGGGATTCTTCTTGTATAGGACGACATCTCCCAGTTTAAGTATGTCTTCTGGGAAGGCCTCCTTAGCCATATCAAGCGCATCTTCTGCGTAACCAAATCCCGTCTTCTTCTTGCCGTAGATAACCTCACCTGCATAGCGTTCCCCATCATCAACAAAGTCTCTGGTTGCTTTGACAGACAAGGTAGTGACATCTGTCAGTGCGTCGTCTATTTTGTTCTTAAGGGCAGTTTTCTCTTGCTCATAATAGTTAATACCATGAGTGTCGGAATCTTTCAGGACTTGATTAATGACCTGATCCATCTGCTCTAATTCATCAACTACATTAGTTGGTAGGTCTGTAAAGGTTTCCCCAGCTGCCTTAGGCATAACATAGTCTTGAATGATCTCGTCTTTAGTAGTACCTAGAACTTTAGCAGCCTCGCCTGAAGGCTCTGCTACAGCGTCTGCTGCCATTTTACCGGCTACTTCTGCATCTGCTGTGGCGGTCTTAGCTAATGGTGATGCTGTGTGCACCATGCCTTTCACTGTTCGCACTAGTGGCTTAACAGCCCCGGCTACGAACATTGTATCTAGTACACCCACGAAGTCGTCAATGGCTCTAAACGCTATGTGTGGATCATCGGCATCTAATAGATCTACCATTGGATATAGCTTAACGAAATCAGATACAACATAGGGCAAGTCTTCGATTGCCTTAATGGCTCTGCGTGCTGCAGCCACCCGTTGGGGTGCTGGCATCTTAGCCATGGCATCACGGAAATCTACTTTAGCTTCGCCTGCAAATATTAAATGGTATATAGATTCGCCTAGAGACTGCTCACCTATTGCGGCCTCCCGGGCTTGGTTAATAATGTAGCCTTCAATGAAGGGAACCATTACTTGTAGGAACCCACCAAAAGCAACTACAGAGCTCTTATTGAACTGAGCTATAGAAGCATTCATATCTTTCTCAATCACTTTCTGAGCATCAGTGTACTCATCCAGAAACTCTAAATCTAAATTGTGATTGATCTCTTGTGTCTTAGTAGCTGGCTGTCTTTTATTAGCAACAGACCGCACATACTCGTCAGCTAAGTTGACATCTTCACCACGTTGTAACAGGTATTGCGATAGCAGAAAGTCGGCTTCATCAACTGTTGTTTCTGGCTTGGATAACTCTAGGTTTAATTTATCCCTACGGGCAGCGTCTGTATCTGTAGCAAGTAGTTTTTCTATATCGTTAACTTCTTGGCTAGTGCCGGTAGTTTGTAGCTCCTGCTTCATCTGAGCATACTTAGCAGCCACCCCTTTAGGAGAATCGTAACCACCCATAGCAGAACCAAAGAAGGCTCTATTAGAAGCCTCTTTTTCTGGAAGACCTTTACGAATTTCCCCTTCAGGATTTTCAGGAATGTAAGTCCATGCCGCCAATTCTTCCTCAACAGACTCATTCTCATTCGGTGCTGTTATATCCCATTCCATTATGTATTCCTAAAAGCAATGGCTGTCTGCGCCCCAGCTCCAAATATATTGGCGTAGGCACCTGCAGTAGCAGCTCTGGTTTGCGCTCTGTTAGCTGCATTACCTAAGGCTTGCGTCTGATCTAAGAAGCTGACATTGGATGCTGTAGTCTGAGCAATGCCTGCTAACTGTCCAGATAGCCCTGAGGTTTGTCCTGTACCACTTGATATAGCAGATTGCTCTGCTTGTGCTCTGGCAACCCGCTGTTGTCTTAATAATTGAGCACGCTCACGTCTCGCTTTGATAGAAGCAATGCGTCTCTGTAATCTTGCAGCTCTGCGCTGCTCTTGTGTAGATTCTACTGTAGCGGCTACAGATAAGCCGGTTAACACTGACGCTGTAATTAATGCTGGCATATTATGTCTCCACTATCAGCTGAGAAATTAACTGCGCCCCACCCAAACTTGGGTACAAGGAATTAGTTTCTATTTTCATGCGTTGTAAGTTCTCTGCTCGTAGTTTATCCATAGGCGTGCCTATACAAGTTTGCCAAATCAATTCTAGGTTGTCGTCTATCTCATCAAAGTTTATGTGTATCCCATCAACCTTATCTAGCTTTCTCTGACACTTCTCAAGTATAGGCCTAAACTCATAACTGCCTATAGTGTGTAACAAAGACTCATTCACAACATTCAAATCTCTATGAATGACTACTTTAGGGCAAGTAAACTCTTTCTCTATTAGCATACTCGCTGTCTCAGCTGTCCCCACTTTGGCATAGGGAAGCTCAAATTTGTTCCTATATTCATCCAGAGACGACACATCTCCTAGCAGCTCATGGTAGCAAAAACACTCTCTACCGTTAGTGAGGAAGTTAGATAGCCACTGTGTTCTACTTCTAGGGAGGCCCATGACCATGAAATCCATACTACACCCTTGTTGTTCCTGTGTAGGAGATTGCCCATCCTAGCACGTACATATCTTTACCGGCTTCAGAGGAAAGCTTAAATGACAATGCTTTGCCTTTACCTCGAATCTTATTCTTAGTCGTAATAACTTCTTGTCCATAATCAAACGCAGTGCCTATAGCACCGGGGATGAAAGGACGCACAAATCTATAGGCTTGGAAAGTGTTTCCCCAACGGCCTGCAGAACTATCCGACCATTCCCAACGTGTTTGTAAATTACAAGAACTCGGGAAATCAAACTCTGAATTGCCACTTCCATCGTCTACCCAATTGTTTTCTGTTCTACCAAAGTGCATAGTCAAGTAACGACCTTGCTTGTCTCGTGCTGAATCCCCTAGTAGCTCATGCCCAGTAACGATATAACTTTCATAACTAATTCCATCCTCTGTTTCGCCAGCATTCTCCCAATCTAGGAAGCTCGTCTTAGTAAACTCACCTAAAGTGTATTGGTAATCAGTAGTGCCAGAATTAGGTTTAATCACTAGGTACTTCCTATCAGTTACTGCGGCTGTCCTAGCAGTGTCTGGAACAGTTACTGGGTTAGCGCCAGCACCCTCTGTAACAGCCACACCAGCTACCGTCACAGGGTCTAAAAACTCAGTGAGTGTATAATTAGCCAATGGCATATAGCCAGCTAAATATGGAGACTCCGTATCGTTAGCTCTGTCATTAATAGTGGACGTATAGAAGGCGCCTAGAACAGTGTCGAATATCAGTTCTCTATTGAACATCTGACGATTGGTGATGCCATCATAAGCACTTGTGTCATTGTATAGCCAAGCCACTTTCTTAGTAGCTTCATCGTAATCACCAACAGCATGCTCTCTGCCCGGGCTAGAAATCTCAGAATAAAAAGTTTGTATTGTCGTCTCAGTTAAGTTCTGAGCTACCAATCGGCCTGTTTGATCATTAGGAGTTAGCACATATATACCACCAGAAGACCAATAAAACCCAACCCCTTCGGCTGAAACAATGCTTCGCGCACTAGTGGCACCGACGCTGCTAACCTTAGTGATTTCATAATTAGTAGCTTTGAATCCTTCGGCACCAGATACTTGCCACACACCGTTCTCAGCAACTACTACTAAGCTGTTACCTATAGGAAGTAACTTTAATATGTTGCCTGATTCTGGTATGACAATTGTTCCGCCATCCGTATCAACGATGTCAGCAATAATCTCTGCAGTAGGGTCAGCCTCTTGGTAGCACTTGCCTGCATCGTCATTTTTAGATAAGTTGGCTTGGCTAAATAAAACAACCCCAGTAGAAGTTGGGGCGTAGTATCGTAGTGTTGGATCAAATGTGTCTGGGACACTTGACTGCAATCCAGCATAAAAAATACGCCCTGCATAAGCGGCTACAGTAGCAAACCTACCTTCCTCAGTCTCGCCACCTATACTGCCATACGCAGTGCCATATAGCTCATTAATCCATGCAGTCCTGTCTGCATCACGATCAAAGAAAGACATGATGTTTCTGCCCTTAGGGGCGAATGTCGTACCAAAATCTTGCTTTCTTAATAGCGATGGTGAGAATACATCACTGGAGTTCTTGCCGTATGTCCAAATCATGGTGTCATTAGGGTAATACCCAGAATACCCGGAGGCACAAGTTCCCGGGTAAGCTGCATAGTAAGTAATGATGTGGGCTTTCGTCCAGCCTTGATTATGCAGATTGTATATGTGATTTAAGCCAGTATTACTATTAGGATCAATGCAGATAGTTAAGCTATCTACTTCCTGCTCAGAGTCTGTTCCCCAAATATCTCGCACTTCTAACTCTATCAGAGTGCTAGTGAAAACATCAGATGTTGAGTTGTACTTAATGCGATATGGTTGCATGTCAGTGCAAGTAATGACGACTTCACCATTAATGGTTGCATAGTCTAATACAGTATTGCCCGAGGTCTCTGGAATAGTCATGTAGACAGGAGAACTGCCTTGGTTCAACTGACTAGCTGCTGCTGATGGAGAACTTTTAGTTAGATCAATAAACCATAAGAACTGCCCAGTCTGGATAATTCCTATAGTTAATGATGGATCGCCATCTACATTGTCCCACTTGTAAGTGGATAGTGAGGCATTGGGGACTGTGCTGGCATTTAAACCGAAAGACTGCTTAAAGGCAGACTGTTCATAAGTCATGCCTTTACGTCTACGCCTTGAGCCGTCTCGATTAAGGATGAAATTATCTTCATCTACTGAAGCATTTTCTGGAAACGTGAGGGGGCTTGCCTCAGTAATTAGCCCCTGTACGAATGTTAAATACTCTTTATGCTGTTCAGCTTGCGGCATTCTTCTTTGTTCCAGCTTTAGCCATAGTCTTCAATCTAGGCATGCCTAAGTACTTATTGATTTCTCTAGCAGCGGTAGATTCTGACGTGAATAAGCCAGACAACATAGTAGGGATGCAACCACCACTACCAAAATTGATTTCGTACATATTAGTACCGGCTTTCTTCACGATATTAATAACTTTACCTTTAGGTGTTTCAAATTGTGCTGGCATCATTTGCGTCCGTAGTTGTTGGTTTTAATTCCCCCCGCAGCTCTGCGAGAGTTTCTTGAGATGTACACAGATTGTCTGCGTACTCGTTGTTCTTCTTTAGGATTGGGGAATTGCTTGAGGGCATTGAATGCCACTGACTTACATTCAGCGAGAAACAAAGAGAAAAACTTAGAGGGTAAATCAGGAACATGTGTATCCACCTTACTGAATGTAGGTTCTAAATTAGCTTCTACTAGTGTCTTACTTTGTTGCATAAATGTGTCTACAGCTGAATCGTAGGAATCAAATACGATGTATTCGTCATCCACTGTTGTCCAATACGTAGGAGCCACGTCATTCTTAATAAGAATATCTGCTCCTCCCGGGACAGTAATAGTCTCTATATTGCTAGCTGAAGAATCTCTGGTCATCACGTAATTAATAAATGACTCAGGCTCTTGATAAATAATTGTGTCGTAATCTTTCTTAGTAGCACCTGTCTTCTGACGGTCGTACTTAATCCACAATAGTTCTTGTACTGCATCTGGGATCTGCATGTGGGTAGGACGTGCTGAAGTAGCAGCGTTAAGCTGAATGAGTTGGCGTAAATGCGGCCAGTCTCTATTACTCATCAACTCGAAGTAAGTAGTCTCAACAATATTAGCTACCTGTAAAGATTCTTCCGTATCCGTAATGCTGTTAACAGCATCACTATCCATATCGGACATAATATCTTGCACTATTTGTAGGACAGTTGCTTGTGCCATATTAAGAGGCCTTAGTTAAATGTGCATTAAAAATGCAGTTTTCTACAGTAACTGTGTCCCCAGCAACACCACCCTCACCCGTCAAGAACGTTATACCAAGTTGGATATAATTGGCTGCCGCCAACCCATGCAGATGCGCGTGAATAGCGATTGCTCCCACATCAGAGCCTGTGCCTATTTTGCGTCGTATCCTACCACCAGTGGCAACCCCGTCTACAAGGAAACTAAAACAAACAACAGCTGTGCTTCTTGAGGAGATTATGCTAATGGAGGCGTCTGCATCGTAATCCCCAGCAGTAGCCACATTTAGTCTTCCAGTAGCTACTGTTGTAGTCATGCCTTCCGCATCCTCCTCATTGAAAGTTCCTGCAGCTGGGTAGTAGGTGTCCAGAACCGTGATGGTTGTCGCGGAGGTGTTATTGGCAGTCTTGCCTAAAGTGATACTAGCACTCTGGGAAGATGCTGAGGGCAAAGACCAAGAACCACTACCGGCCCCGTCTGCGTGATACGTGGTGCCAGCAGCTGCACCAGCCACTCCTTTAGGTTCATGCAATTCTGCATCTGGTATCGCTTTATGATCTGTCATATTATTGCCCTTAAGGTCAAAAATCAGGAGGCCTTTCGGCCCCCATCATTTTAGATAACGTACTCTAAGATGAACTCACATTCACCAGCAGTAAACGTACCAGTAGCCGCAACTACTAGGTAACCATCTACAGCAAGACGTTGGCCACATAACACACCTGAGTTAGTACCAGCGTGTTCAGCAGCGGTTAAGCTACCAACAACAGAGGCATCGATACTAGCAAGAACAAGTGCATCGAACAGACCATCTGCATCAATTGCAGTGGAGCCGTCAGACTGTTCCAGACCAATATCGTAACTCGTACCACCAGCAAAGGCAGTAGTAGTGTTAAAGAATGCATTAGTTACCATTGCTCCAGCAGGAACAAAGGCAGTTAGTGCATCTGAAGCACCTCCGGGTAAATCGCTATAAGACCACTTATAAACGATTTGTTGAGTGCGAGATCCAGTGGTAACTTTGCCACCACGTTTCTCATCAGTGTCTCGTGCACCGTATTGAACTAATACGCCACGAGTGCTTGCAGTTTCTAAACTCATGTCACGCCTCCTTAGTATGCGCTAGGGCTAGTTACGATTGTGCCAAGCGTATCAGTACGCTGTGCACCAAAACCGAAACGAGCTGTGTTTTGGAAACGATCTTCACGTTCTTCTGAAGCTCTCCAACCTTCTACCATTGGCATACGACGCCATGCACGCATCATAGGACGACTATTGTCATCTGCTACGCTCATAAACGTATTAACCACATCACCAACTTGAGCAGTTTCAGAAGTCAGGCCATAGCTTGACGCATCAATAGCTTCTGTAGCAGCGAGTGTAGGTAGACGATTAGATGTATACACATCAAAACCGTAAACGTTCTTAACGAACTGATGGTCTCTTGCGAAACCTTCATTAACAATACCCTCAAAGTGTGGGTTATTGCTGACGTTCACTAAGTTAGTCAGACTGTTAAGTGTCGCTTCAACAATCGGATCAACGATTGCAATACGACCACCTGCAGCAACATTAGCTTTATCAAAAGATAGCTTCATAGCAATGAAGTCATCTACAGTGATAACTCGAGTGTTAGATGCAGCAGAGCCTACCCAGCGATGCGGGCGACCATTAACCAAGTTAAGGTTAGCACCTGTCTGTGCAGCATTACATGCAATTAAGAACTTAGTTTCTACGTTCTCTTGAATTGCACGAGTTGCTTCTGTAGCACGCATACCAGAAAGAACTTCAATCTGGTTACCATCTTCACGAAGCTTGTCTGAAACAGCCCACGCATCACCAACATAATCAGTGATAGTCAGCGTCACAGTACCTGTGTCGATAGCGTTGTAAGTTAATGGCACGCCTTCTTCAACATCTTGCAGTGTGCTAGAACCTACAGTTTTGATGTTTAAAGTTGTACCGTGTCCGAAATCTGAGACATCACGCGAGAACCCATCAGGCAGCATGCCATCTTCTAAGTTCTGAATGATAAATTCAGAGTATTGCTGCGCTTCAATAAACGCAGTGGTGTTACTAGTATCATGAGCCATGTGTTAACTCCTTTGGACTTTAGTCCCGGCAGCTCTCCAAGCATTCGTTGTATCTGCAGTCGTTGCATTTTTCGGCAATCGGGCAGATACGTCCTGCTCAGTATTATGACTAAAAGATTCAGTATTGACTGAACTAGTCGTTTTAGTAGGCGGAGTTTGGACTGGCTTGCTACTAAGGAGATTTAATACTGCTTGCGGAGAAGTAGAAGCTAGATTATTCAAAGCTTCTACAGTCAAGCCATTATTACTGGCTATCTCTAAGTAGGCATCTCGTGCCTTCTCTCCATAAATCTCAGTCAGCTTTTGCGTGACAGTCGTCTGATTCGCCTGTTGAGTTGCTGCTATATCCTTAGCATCTAGTACTTGCGCTATGCGAGTCTCTAGGTCATTGGAGTTCACTTCGGCAGAGATAGGGGTGGTCTCTGTTTTTGGTGTACTGTCGATCTTATCAAGTACAGAATCTAATGTTGTGGCTGCAGCTAACTTAGTTCTATATTCCTCATGCTCAGTCTCTAATTTCTCAATATGAGTTTGTGCGTGTGGGATAGAGTTAAGTGCATCCTCTATAGTTTTGTACTTGCGTCCTTCACCTATCAGTTCAGCTACCGAGTCAGGTACTTGAATTGCAGTAGATGGATCAGGGGGTACTACAGGCTCTGTGGTAGCAGGTTCTGTAGTAGTTGTGTTGTTAAAGATTGTAGTGTCTTGGTCTGACATTATTCCACCTTAAATATGTTGGATAAATTAGTTAGTTCCCTACTGGCACCTAGCTTGTCGGCTATGTATTCGCTCCATGCGGGTTTTTCGTAAGTTTCCTCACTATGGATTTTCTTAGCCAAAGCGAGTAAATTCTCTTCAATAATTGTGTTAACAACCTCAAAGATTAAAGCATTAGCTCTAATCTCTTCAGGCTTGAGGTGTTTTGTGAGGCGTTTGCTTAAGACCTTCTTACTCATTGCCCTTGCACCTCATCAGGCAGCTCTTCATCAGAACCGTCTGTAGCTGTCATAGCTTCCATCTCAACCTGATCACTCAAAGAGTTAACCAGTTGCTGTGTCTCAGCCTGCTCTTCAATTCCAATGTTATCTCGAACAAGATCAAAACGTTCCCAGCCCATAGCTTCTTCTACAAGTTTAGCTAAAGCTTTTGCACTTACATGTGGGGTAATCATTTGGCCAATAGAGCTGTTGAATGTGCCTGTTAGATTCTGAACTAGTTGGGCTCTTGCTGAGAAGTGTCGTGCTCCAACAGGGCGTAGTTTGCCAGAGGCTGTTATGTCAGCCTTGGTGATGGTGATGAAGTCTTGGACACCTAAATCATCGTCCATTACACGTACCACGTCAGAACCCTCGATATGTCTTACGGCAGATTCTAACATGATATTCAAGATAGGCTCAATAAATTCAATTTCAAACTGCTCAATCTTAGCTTGAAAGATGCGTCCCGCAGCATTTTGTAAGCTCTGTACTTCGAAAGCAGTCTTCTCTCCCGGGCTACGGACACCCATTGCTTCTCTAGGGGCACCAGCCATTTCTTCCATCTGTTGTTGTAACAAGATGATCTCATTATTAACTTGAAAGGCTGCTGGATTGGGGGGCATAGGAATAACATCCCCAGCTCCCATCTCATTAATTTGTATCTCTTCTAACGGGCCGTAAGTAAACTCACCTACGTCACCAATGACTTTTAATGGTGGATGAATCGTTAAATCCAAAGCATCAGCTTTTAGATTCTCTAGATGATCTAACCGGTACTGCATACCTACTAAATTATCTAGTGGGCCCATGGCGTACAGGTTATCTGGGCGTTTTCTCCAACCAGAGTGCGCTCTACCTGCGTGGCCTAACCAAGATGGGTTCTGTTGTTTACGTAATAAGTAAGCACGATCTATGACAGTAATGACATGATCTTTGAGGAATGTCCCGTCTTCATCATGGATATCTCCTTCGAACTCTAATATCTCTACGTATCCTGATTGGTAGTAATCGTACATGCTACCGAAACCGTCTACAGTAAAGCCCAAAGCTTTTGTGTAATCCTCAACAGAGTAAGACCCCATCCGGTTACGCATCTCTTCTGCTTTAGAGATAGCCACTTCTAAGTAGTTTAAATCAGGACGATTTTCTAAGTCTGCTCGCAATTCACCAATAGTTTTCACATAACGAGTTATCTTAGGAGAAGATTCAAAATCTACTGCTGTTGGATCAAACACTAGGTCGTATGGAGATGTGCGAAGTAATTTAGGCCCTATGTATCCCGGGATCTTTTCTTGTGTCTCTACGTCTACTCGCTTATCTGCTACCCAAACAACTTCACCAAATGCATTACCGTAATCGATATAATCGTACAAGCATTTAGAGACGGTTTCTCTGAAACCACCTTCGCGTAACTTGTTGGACATGTACGCAGTTATGGCAGTCTTTTTGTCCTTAAGGGCGGAATCTTTTGTATAGGCTTCCCACTTCAACCAGTTGTCGTTGGGGAATAATGCTGACATATAATTAGCATGCAGGTTATCTCTAATCTGTGTCAGCTTAGGTAATGTCGTACTATTCTTCCAGTCTGTGTTATCACCTACTGAGGTAGTTCTGGTTGATGTTGCAAATAAGAAATTGCGTAACTCTTTCTTATCTTCTAACCAAGTACTTCGCTTAGTGTTCAGGCGGGTGTAGACATCAGTAAGCTGGATAGCCAGCTGATCTGGATCTCGTAGACTCTGTATCTCTAAAACTTTATTAGTGCTCAATTGTATGCAACTCCGCCAAATCTGTTGTTGATGTTGATGACTCTAGCACCAGCTTGTTTTCTTCTGTGCATCCTCAAACTAGGAGGGGTTGCTATCTTTATAGCACAAGACAGACTATCTTTGATGTCATCATGTGGTGGATGCGCCAACACTAGTTCTTCTTCCAGTGTCTGGCAATGCCCACCACGGTAATGCCACATAGCCAAGTTATCGTACTTAGGCTCTAGCACAGCTGCCATCCTTTCTTGTTTAGTTCCACCATGCCTATCAGGACGATGTGGGTCTACCTTAAGAAGTATGCCTGCTTTCTTGATGTATTCTGTACGTAGTTCATCAACGATAGAGTCTTGCGCCACGTTAACTTCTGCTGCTATGCGGCCAAATCCCCATTTAGTATGAAGAGTCATGATGTGCTCAAAGTACTCTTTGATACTTCTTGTCTTGAATCTGTCTATTTCTAGTACATAAATGTTGCCTTCATTGTCTAAGCCTATCACCGCTATAGCAGTGTAGTCTGCTTTCTTAGAGGTAGAGAAGGCAAAGTCAATGGCAGCAAAGACGGACAGGCCTTTATCTTTTATAAACCAAGTGCCGCCCTCTTGTGTTAAGAACTTCCGATCATAATACTGGAAGTGTTTATCACTGATTGCGGCCCCGGTTGGGTCATTTGGATTGTTGTAGTACTGAGCATAATACTGAGATTTATCAATATACTTAGCACGCTTCTTAGCAAGTACTTGAATGTTAAAACCAAACCACTTGCCATCTGGACGCTGTTGACGAGGCCATAAGAACTCTCCTGTGCCATCACCATTATCTTCTACTTCAAACTGCTTAATATCATAAACTAGTGTAGAGCCAATCAAGTCTCCGTGCTCATCATAGCTATCTTCTTCTATCTCTACGAGAGTCGAGTACAGATCTTTGGGATGATAACGAGTACCAACCACCCACTCCCTAGCGTTAGCAGACTCAATAGAAGCAAGTAGAGAATACTGATCAGCGACCTTAGTACGGCCCTCATTAGTATAAGCATTTTCTTTAATAACAACATCATCTAGTACCGCCACGTCGAAGTGAAGTCCTGTAATCGTCGTTGTTAATCCTGCGGTGAAGATGGAAGGATCTCGAACACCCTCAGCTTTACGTAGAGGATGATCTACGATAATCTCCCGCTCTGTCCATTTCTCTCTACGACCTTCCATTGGGTTAATCATGTCTGGCCAGTAATGCTGATACTTCTTAGACTCCATCACTGTCTTGATAAAGTATAGCTGCTTCTCTGCTAGTGTTGATGTAGCTGAGATGTATAGGAAAGTCATCGTAGGATTACGGGTTAGTTCCCATAGTACTCTGTAAGCTACCATGGCACTCTTGCCATGATCTCGTGGCATCAGTAGTAATTGATGGTCGTTGGCGTCTTCATTAGTCCACCAATGAATAACATCTTTATGTATAGCGCCTAAGACACGATAAGGCGCAACAAGATTGATGAACTTAATCAAATCCCCTTCTGCTGCCTCTCTTATTTCGTCTTTGGTTGCCATATATTATTCACTAATAAATTATTAGGTACTATATCTCCATTTCACCATGAATCCAGAAATTACCGCTATCGTTCACTAGATATTTCGGGTTCACAATTACACCGTGCCGATGAAAGCCTACTACACCAACATCTGGAATAGGCATTCTGACCCGATTTGTTTCAAAATAAAATTGCATGTCGTCATCTGCTGCACCGCCAGAGCCAGTTTCACGCGGATCAACCACTACACCTGTGCCTGCATCTTGAATCACTATCCGTACTATTCCAGCACCTAAACTAAGAATGCTATAGATATACGGGCCATTACCTGCCGCAGCATAAATTGCGGATACATTACAGCTTGCAAAAGTTTCACCAATGTCAGAAGAATAGTCTAACTGTAAATACGTGCTGAATGCCGTTACTGTTGGCGATGCTACAGTCGGGTACTCTGTTGTTATTGTCCATGATCCACTAGCATGAACCACCTTACTTTCCAGTTTGTCGTGGAAAGATATAGTAAAGTTGTCATTAGTAGTATCATTAAATTTATATAATTTAGGGATAAAATCGTAAGAAGTAATCGCCGATCCAGTTTGAGCGGTTGACATAGATATAACAGGAGCTTCTTGCTTACCGCTGCTATTGTGGGTAATTGTTAATGTGCCATCACCATTATCGACAGCTATAGGTCGTGGGCCATAAAATTCAGGTGTATGCACTTGCTCTGGATCAACAGCTAAATCTATATAACCAATTAGATCTTGATATACATAATAAGTTGCGGATGTAGTGCCGACACTTGCCCCTATCATTACATTATCTTGAATATATACCTCGTCTTGCGTTGCAACAAGACTAGATACCTTACTAGCTGTGAAATTATAATCTAATACCAACGCTCTCGGTGGCGTACCTGTAACAGATATTGTATTGAATCCGTTAGGAGCGTGGGTTGCGTCGTCAATGTAATCCCAACCAGCAATAGATTTAACTGCGCCATTGCTTGCACCAGCAGTGAATGCAGTTCCATTGATATTACTACCATCTTCGTCAGTTAGTTCAAAAGTCGTGCTAGTAACATTCGCCACAACATAGTAGTTCTCGCTTATTTGTGTCATGCCGGATGTAATACCAGAAATATAAACAACAGCTCCGTTAGAAAAACCATGCGCTGCTGCTGTAGTCACTACCACAGGGTTTGCCGCTGTCGCGCTCGACAAGTTTACGGAATCAACATTAAATGAATTTCTAATTACACAACTAAGATTTCTAGTTGTCTTATCTGTGTCGCCACTTTCTAGACTTATGAATTTATTGTTAGGAGTGAAACTAGTAGTTTGAAATTCTGCTGTGCCTATATAATTGACTTGTGTTGCTCTGTCAGAGATAAACACACCGCCGTCTGCACTAATAACCGTTCCTGCTGCGGCTGCTGCAGTTATAGCGGCGTCTATCTCAGTGGTGTAGTCTGTAGTCCCTACTACTGCCCCGAACCATTTTATATCGACCGGCCCACTGTAAAGCCTAACCCATCTACCTGTGGTGACAGCCGTGACCTTGATGATTGTTCCACCATTGTCAGATGCAGTGCTTGCGCTATCCCAATAGAAATCTCCTTCACCCCCATCACCTTCTGTGGAGTGTCCAGACAAAAACACATTTTGTTCTTGTGTTGGATCTGATAGTCGTAGACTAGCAATAGAGGTATATACAGTTCGTCCTATTGCAATAGAGCCCGTGCCCGTCACATCTTGCAACCTTGCAGCAGAGGTAGGATTCTGTGGGGCACCTAAGTTAGCTATAGGATTGCTGTTCATGTCTAACTCATTCTGCATTATATTGGGCTCCCCGTCTGGGTTATCCCGATACAGAACCTTATCATTCAGGTGCTCTGCAATTTCCTCAAACTCTGCATTCAAGGCTGCCTGACTGGCAAATCCTGATACTACGTTAAGTGCTGTCTTCTTTGCCATTAGTATGCATACCCCAGTTGGTCTATGTCAGCTTGATAATATTTGGTAACAGCTTCCACAGTACACCCATCGTAAAACTCTTTGTATTTCATCGGTGGGCTTGGATTCTTGTGTAAAAGATCTTTGCCTGTTAAGGCCTTAAAATCTTCTTCAATATGTTCAAATCTAAGTATATGGTCTATTACGCTGAAGTCTTCAACATAAGTAACAGCTGGGTCGGCCAGCTTGGCCCCATACTTGTTGATAATAGGACTAGGCAATCCTTCGATTACCCAGTGTTGAAAGCCTTGGGGTGTTGCCATGTCGCGTGCCAAGTGCCAGTAAATATCCACTGCCCGGTCAAATGGATTGCGGGCAATGGTTAATGTTTCTTCTAGAGCTTCGTCATAATCCTTCAAACGTTTATGCGGTACGTTGGCAGGGCCACACAAAATGTCCCTTACTGAAGTACCGGCTGTCTTAGGAATATGTATAAAGACCATGCTCATTTCTTCTTGGTTGTTTTACGTTTAGCTTTCTTAGTTCTTGGGATACTTCTATTCTTAGAAGCGGATTGAACAAACGTGGCACCACGGGCCCCTGCTTTCTTATGGGCAATGTCCTTGCCATCCCCCTTCTTAACTTTACCTTCTTTAAGGGCTTTCTGTCTTGCAGCATTATTCCTAGCCCTCTGCTTCTTAGCCTTCTTAGACTTGCCTTGCTTCTTATACTCAGCGTCGTAGTCGCGTTTGTACCCTTTAGACGAAGGCATCAGCGTGTCCTCTTAACCGATTTATCTTGTCGGTTAGTTTTCATTAGCCTAAATATTCAGCGTGTACGGAACAGGTGACTGTTGGTGTCGCTGATCCGCCTACCGTACCTACAATGCGGTAAGCGTGACTAATCACGTCACTCACACTGACGTTAGCTGTTTCTGCCACACCCGGGTAAACAATTAAGTGCTGACTTGATGCTGCAGTAGCCTGTGCAAAGGCTGCGCCTGCCATGTCTTGGTAAGTATCGCTTAACTGATCATACACCTGTACCTTCACGTCAAGTGTGGGGCTGGTGCCGCTAACTGCGGTTACGTCCAAATACAAACGTACCCCTTTAGCGCCTATGGCTAAAAACTTAGAGCTATTGTTAGCGCCTGAGGATAATACTTGTGATGCAAGGACTGTATCGCTTAGTTGCTTTAGGCCTTTGTTACTTTGGATGTCGTTAATACTCATAGGTCGTTCCTAATGTTTGGTAGTAAGGCCAAGTCTCTCGGCATCGTCTTCTAATTCATGGTGGATACTTTTGTCTATCTTGGCCTTGCGGGCTTTCTCAGCTTTGCTGGGTGCGCCTGCTGGGCGCTTGTCCCAACCACGGTCTGCTAAGAACTTGGCGGCTGTCTGGCCACGGCCTTCACTCAAAGTACTGTTAGTCATGATCTGTTTAATCGCGCCACTACGTAACTTAACCTCAAGCTCTTCCCGCCACTTGGTTACTTCTTTGTCAAAGAACTGTGCGCCACAAAGGCGCTGCCAATGCTGCCAACTACCAAAGCATAATCTTGCGAACTCATACTCTGTTGGATCTGCTAGCTCCATGTAGATCAAGTACAGGCTGATGTAAGTTACACCCTTCACTTCGTGGTTGTAATCTTTGATGGTGTACACGGCAGGTAAGGAACTAACGTTCTCTTCAAAGAATAAGCTCATTGTTCGCTTACGACCTTTTCCATCACGCATAATGTCATGGTCTGGTAGTTCATCGAACAAAGGGGTTAGTTTTCTTGGTAGGGCTTTCTTGGACATAGGGCTGGTCTTCCTATTTGTTTTCTTTGGATGGGGGTTTAGTAATAGCAGGGCGCTTCTTGCCAATATCTTCTGCTGCTTTTAATCTGTCTTGCTTCTCTTTCACTTCCACAGCTTTGCCTAGCAAACCACCAAAGAAGTCACTGAATGGGGATGCTTTAGGTTTCTTTTCTTTATCGGTGGGCATAGTAGCTAATACCTTGTCGGGGGTCTTGGGTACAGAATGTACCACCGTGGTTTTATAAACACAAGTGCGCCCGCGCAATTGACGCTGGTTTTTAACCTTGGGGTAACAAAAGTGGGCGGTCTTGTGTGTACAAGATCGGCCATGTGTTTTTGTTCTTAAGGACAAATATGTATTTATATATATAAATAATAATATAAATAATACTACTACTCCCTAAGGGGAGGTAGTAGTAAATAATAATTAATGATTATTAAATATAGATTTTATTAATTATTAATATGTAAGTATTAATTATTAATAATAGATATATTTAATAAGAGTTAATTATTATGTTTATTTATATTATATATATTATTAATTAATAATGGGGGGGGGGGTATTTATACATCTCTTAAGTTCTTTATATATAAAATCTATAACCCTTGTCAAGCTTTTTATTTTATAAATCAGACAAACGGTTAGGGGCAATAATTCTTACGAGAAATTCTCAGTGTGTAATGCAACTACAATGAACAACCCCCCGACCCCCCTTGGGGCACCATGAATATATGTTCCACGCAGCTGCAATGCATGTTCCACGGCATCACGTGGGGGCAATATGATAGTAGTTAGCTGTAAAGCAGAATAACAATCATTCCCATCCCCACATTTCTAACCACTTAGAACACTCAGACGACCGTCTTATAAGGGTAAACCCCTAGTACATCATAGAACGCTCTGTATGCCTCTCTAATCAACGATAACATTCATTGATACCTAACCATAGGTCGACCGTAGATCGTGGCGTACAGAGCAAATAAACTCATTCTATGGCCATTCATTAACTTAGTTTATTACTTTATGGTTACCATAAGTTAAATCTATAGGTGATTGGTTATATCTATAGTCTGCCCTTAGGGGCAAATAAGTAGACACATTTCAGATGCGAAGCACCCTAAGCTATGTAGGACAATTCCTACAACGTGTAGGATATTTCCTACAGAGATTTGGGATTAGTCCTACAAACATTTCAGATTAATCCTACATCAAAATAGTTGACACGTTCTTATAATGGTACTCAGAAACACACACGATCCATTAACGCCCTTCTAAGGGCTTAGACTTAATAGGTAATACATTATGAATGCTCAAACTAAAACTGAAACACGTCCACAATCTGAAATTAACATAGACATGGCCAATGCTATGCTGACTAGTCCTATTGCTATCTTATGGTTCAGCCATGAAGCTGATAAAGCTGGCCTCATGTCCATCATCGAACAACGACTGGCTGACAACTTTCACACTGACTTAGCAGAAGCTTATGGGGACTTGTTCGATACCTTTGGCAAACGTCGCAAGGTAGAAGGTAAATTCACTGAAAGCACACCAGCTGATTCGTTTAACAGCATGTTATATCAGACAGCTAAAAAAGTATTAGGGTATGCAATGAAACCGACCTTTGATAAAGAGGCGGGTACTTGGTCACTTATCAAAGTCATTCCACGGGCTAAAGTTAAAGGTCAGGGCATGAGTGAATTTGCCAAGCTTGCACTTAAGTTTGATAAAAACCCATCACGCGATATGGCAATCGAATTGCATGCTATTGCATTATCTATGGTAGCAGCTGCCAAGTAGCAGGATACTACATTGAACGAGAGGCTTAAAAAGCCCTCGTTTGATGATAGTAGTGGTTAGGTATAGACCTGTATGCTTTCTCTCCTTAGAAGAGCATACAAGTCCATATAAGACTATGTTCTTTTACAACTAGGAAGTCTTGCCTTTGTTCTAAGTACTTAGACTGTACTTAGGTGACAAACAAGGGTAAGCATGCCGACAAATATCATGGGGTAATGTATCTGTGCTCTGGTGCTATGGTCTGTCGCTTAACTTTAGATTCGTTCTAAGTAATTAGAACCGATTTATAGTTGACAGGATGTCATAAGGTTAATAGCTGACAGGTGACCACGTACCATAATGGAATTGTACACAGAACAGTAAACTCTAGGTTAGCAGGCTTAAAAGCAGCTACGGGCATAAAGTATCTAATACAGATTAAGTAACGATAAGTAAACACAAGCAAATGTCCCTAAGGGCAAACATGCAAATGCATACACAAGAGGCTTGATGTTCTTAAATCGTTACTTATGCAGTTCTGTATTAGTGCTTATATATATTATATATATTTATATAACTATTATTATATTAATAATCTATTAATTAATATTAATTATATATAACTATTATTAATAATATATATAAGTATTATTGATTAGATATAAGTTATATATAAATATAATATATATAGTTATATAAGGTAATAATATTTATAACATGTTCTAAGTGATTAGAACGTTTCTTAACTATAAGACTGTGGGTAACCATTATGGAAAATAATGTTAATGCCATCACTCAAAGACTAGCTGAGTTACACAAATCATCTGGTAGTTTGATGGAGCAATTAAAAACAAGTTGTTGCATAAAAGACATTTGGCCTGATGCTTATAAGTATGGCTCTTGTTATGTTGGCGGGCGTAGTAGATGGGACGACAGGGTTAAACGTAGTCCTCAAGGAAGTATCATGCCTCATGGCCAGCGTATGTACTGCTGCTACATAAAAGATGGCAAGGGCAACAAAAAGTATTTAACTCGCGAACAAACTTTATTAATTAAACCTGAAGCTGCGGACGATTTACATTCTGAGTTCACAAGCTCGCCTGAAGAATGGGAGTAGGCTATGAATATCAAAGCTATTGCTAACAATCAGTTAGTGATGACAACAGCTAACAAGCAACTATTTGTTAGTTATGAATCCGTCATTGTACTGATTGATGAGACAGGGACTTATCTTGACATGTATAAGTGGGATTACTCGCGTACTACTGCCAAGTATCGTAATAAGTTCTTGAATGAAACAACCAAAGAAATTGCTGCTAAATTACGTGATGGTGTGTATAAGCTTATCGATCTTAATAAGTAATAACACTACTATCAACATTCTGGCACACGCCACCCACGTTCTAACTACTTAGAACACTAAGACTAGGAAAATACTATGAACCTTTTTATTATTAAGTTTGTTAACGAAGTGTACGTTGAGGCTACCTACCATTGTTGGGCTAAGACTTCACAAAGTGCCTTACGTAAGTTTGGTAACGCACACCCTGCTTGTTTAGTGTTGGATTACGACATAGCTTAAGGGGGCGGTATGCCAATAAAGATAATAAAACGAGCTGTTAAATTTAGAGCTACTTGCAAGGCACAATATGACCACCTAGTTAAAGCTCTTATAAAGGAGGGCTGCAGAAGGGTTAACGGGCCAGTAGCACATTTGTATGTGCGTACTGACGGAGCTGTTACTTGGTCAGACCTAGAAGACCACGAGTACTTTGATGCACATCCAAACCTAGAGCTGCCTACTGATGAGTTCATAAGAATGGTAGGGGAGGACGAACATGGAGATTAAACGAGCCATAAAAATAAAAGCCCCTAGCCACCCAAAAGTACACAAAGAAGTTTTTGACTTGCTGGTGAGAATTGGGTTCGTGTGGCGTGGAGACGCCGAAGGGCATAAGCCTGAGGTTACCCATTACTTTATTAGCGAAATTGGAGAAATGACACAGATAGATGATGGGGATACCCTTTTCTTCCGTGGAAACCCCGCACTAGAACTAAACTACTTAGATATAGTGGCAGCATTAGGGGAGGGCACTGACGATGCGTAAATACCCTACATTTAAAAGGCATGTAGTTGTTACTCCAGCCAATACGCAAGAAAGCATTGAGTTCCAAGAAGCTGCTTTTGCTGCTGGTTTTGTTTGGGGGGAGGGCGATACCAACTCACAATACACACACAAACCACAGCTATGCTTATGGAAGGATAACGGTACGATTTGTTATTCTGACGACACTAACATTGATCCTGAGGACGACGTGTTACTGAACATCGAAGACGTAATAGCAGCATTGAAGGAGATGGCTAATGAGTACAAGTAAATTAAAATATGCAGACAGCCCTTGGCGTATTGAGGGCGAAGATTATGGTAGTCAGGACGACGGGGTTTCTGTTGGTATAGAAGACAAAGACGGGGGCGCTGTGGTATGGCATTCACAAAGAGATATAGAAGGCTTCAACGACAGCGTAGACTATGCTGGTAACGTAGCCTTAGTTACCAAAGCCCCTGTTTTATGGGAGTTACTTGAAGTTATGGGTGACGAGTTAAGCCTTTCTTTAGAAGACGGTCACTGGGATGCCTTTAAGTACAAAGCATTTACCAACGTGATCAACAACATTAAACAGGAGATGATTGATGACCAAGAACGACTACGTAAAGATAGCTGATGCCTTTCATGCTATCAAACCAACGACACCTGATGAAGCACGTATGTTTCTAAAGTGTGTTGATGGTGTATCACTCGCAATGAAACGCGATAACCCAAAGTTTCAACGTAACATCTTCTTACATGCTGTTGGTGTAGACGATGTAATTATAACTGTGCCTAAGCAAGCTTAAGCCAGCTAACGCTGCCCCTAAGGGCAGTTAATTCTAACTACTTAGAAGGAAATTATTATGGATATTATAGGTACTATATGCGCTGTGGTGTTTATTTTTTTGCTATTCACAGGCAACCCATTTGCTTGGGATGACAGCGACGACAAGGTGAACAACAAGCGTAGCGGCATGGTTGTATACACAGACCATCTAACAGGCTGCCAGTATTTATCTGGTTCTGGGTTAGGACAAGCCTTAACCCCACGTCTTGATAGAGAAGGTAGTCACATTTGTATAACTAAGCAGGAGAAATAAGATGTCTACACAAAAGACAATCATTGAGCAGTACGCAGTATCAGAAGCAACTAGCAGTAACGGGTGGAATGCACTCACCACTATGGTAGCTGAGAATCACATACATGAACGCACTAGCTTTGAGCTACAGCTTGAATCAGGTGAGATTGAGTTCATGGAACAGCACTATGGTGATGATCCAGATGCTAAGTTCACTGGTGGTGTTAAGAAAGGTACGTGGAAGTTTCGTAGCTACCTACCTAAAGCTTACACCAGTGCTAAGGGCACACTCGCAAAGGCTATGGAAGTAGGTGTTGATATGCTGGATGGTAATGGCATGCCGTTAGGCAAGAGCGCTTTGCAGAAAGCTATTAACAGTGTGCCTGTACCATCAATTACTACTGATGCATGGGATGTAGCTGTGAAAGAACTCGTTAAAGTGTTCAATGACACCATACCTGCCTTACCTGAGCGCAAACAACAAACCTTAATTGAGTGGACGAGAGATAAACTTAAGGCTGACTACTCACGCTTCTAAGTAATTAGAACCTTTTAACTAACAGGAGAACAATGATGATCCTCAATTTCTATACCGTACTCAAGAGGGTGCGGGCACTGGTAGGCAGTGCAAACATGAGGCTACAGTTTGAGAAGCTAGATCAACCTCGCACTGATGGCAAAACTATTTATGTGCCTTACCCTAGCTCTGAATGGTCTGAAAAGGAGATGACCCGCTGGGAGTATTCTGTGTACCACGAGATAGGACATTGTGTAGCACCTAACAATGAATGCTTTGATGTATTGAAAACCTCAGGCATTAATCCTCAATCCTTTATGGGTAGGTTATGGAATGTCGTAGAAGATGTACGGCAGGAGCATAACCAATACGGGGAGTATGCAGGACGGGATGCCACCATGCAGAAAGGGCGCTGTGCTTTCTTGGATAGCCAACTTGAGAGTGGTAACTATGGCTCTGGGCCTGAGGAAGACGACAAGCAAAATGCTTTTGAAGCAGCACTCACTTGGATGTCACCTATGATGGAGGACGACTACCCGCTATTAGCAGGCTACGCTGAGAAGTTTGAAGAGCAGATGCATGACGCGGGGAAAGACTACTATCATAAATTGCTGGACTCCGGTGACCGCTTTGACCCTAAGGGCAAATCAGCAAGGGAGATGATACCACTCATCAAGGAGATGATGGACTATCTAGGTTTTGATGCTGAGAAGGAAGAAGAAGAAGCCAAGAAAGAGGAAGGCGAGACTGTTGATGGTGGTGAGAAGCTGATGGACGACCACGGTGAGTCTATGATCAGGGAAGGGGAAGAAGGTGCGCCCAGTGATGAGGCTGGCGAGGAACGACCTGATGGTGAGGAAACGTCAGCACGTAAGCGAGTCTGGAAAGCAGCTACCGGTGAGTATATCCCTTACCTGCCTAGTGAAGTAATGAAAACCACAGAGTTTGATGGGCGTCTCCCTGAGGGCTTTGGTCATTATGGGGCAGAGCATGTCAAAAGCCATTTAGAATCTTCTGATGTAGGCAAAGGACTTGCTAACACGGTGCGTAAATTGTTACAGGTTTATACAGCTACCCGCTGGGAGCATGGGCAGAAAAAGGGCAAGCTAGGTAAAGGCTTGCATCGTGTAGTGACTGGACGTGGCGATTACCAGCGAAAAATATTCAAGAAAAAAGCTGAGAAGCTGGACTTGGATGTTGCTGTGACATTGCTAGTGGACTGTAGTGGCTCTATGAATGGTGAGAAGTACAACCAAGCTGCTGAAGCTGCCTTGTTGCTTAATGATGCCATAGCGACTACATTACGCATCCCGTTACAGGTGACTGGCTTCACTGAAACTAGAGAAGAGCGAGGAGAAGACAGGTTTTTACTGCATCACCTCATCTTTAAAGCTTTCGATGCAGCCGTGCCTAGAACTAAGTTGATTCATCGCTTTGCTCAGGCTTCTAAGTGCTTAGAACAAAACGCTGATGGGGATTCCATCCTGTTAGTCCACAATGAACTATTGACCCGCAAGGAGAAACGAAAGGTTTTGATTGTACTTAGTGATGGCTCACCTGCAGCTTATAGACCCGGAGGTGTGTCGGACTTCACTAAGAAAGTGGTTCGAGATATAGAGAAGTCTAGCCCTGTAGAGATTTACGCTATAGGTATCGAGACTGAATCTGTACGGCATTTTTACAAAGACTATACGATTCTTAACAACGCAGAAGAATTAGATAGTTGCTTATTAAACTTAATCAAACGCAAAATCATTTGCTAGGAGAAATACAATGACTACAAGTACTATTGATGCACTTATCGACAAAGAACTGGAAGAGCTACGTGGTGGTGAGAAGGTAACTAAGAAAGCTGCCAAGAAACGTGCACCCAAGAAAGAAGAGCCTTTGTTCAGCAAGAAAAAAGAGCCTTCTGGTGATGCCCCTAAGGGCACAAAGAAGTACAGCGAGTTATTCGGTGCTGTACCTCCAACCGGTACTGACTGGGATGTGCCTGTCTATGCTCGTGAAGACTGGGGGGAGAATGAAGAGTTCATTCCTGCAGTCAATGATGACTACGTGTTCGACCATTCAACACTGGAACCTCTTATCATTTCCTACATTAAGAATCTTAAGACTCTGACGGTAGGGCCAACTGGTTGTGGTAAGACTTCTGTTGTAGAACAGATAGCAGCAAGGATTAACCAGCCTTACTTGCGGATCAATGGCCGTGCTGACATGGACAGTGATACGTTACTAGGCAGACCGTGGGTAACTGACGGTAGCATGGACTTCATGCTAGGTGAGATGCCTAAGGCAGCACAGGCAGGCTTCTTGATTGCCTTTGATGAGCCATGGAAGACTCCTTCTGGTATTCAAATGGCACTGCAACGTTTCTATGAGCGTGATGGCGCCTTCCAGCTGGACGACATGCCCGGAGATTTAGCGGATAAGATTATCCACTCTGACCCACGCTGTCGCATGTTCTTATCAGATAACGTAGTAGGTACAGGTGATGGTGCAGCCCAGTATGGTGCGACATTAATACAGGATGGTTCAACCCTGAACCGTATGGATGTTGTTATCAAGATGGGTTACTTGAGTGCTAAGGATGAAGCACTGCTTATCAAAAAGGCACACCCAACATTGACAGATGCGTTAGCTAGTCGTATGGTTAAAACCTTCAACCTAATACGAACCAATGTAGATCAAGGGGAACTGTCGGCTGCTGTTAGCCCTCGTAACCTTCTTACATGGGCAGACCTCGCCATCGAATTAGGCGACGAAAAGATTGCCTTTATCTGGTCTGTACTAGGACGCTATTCGTTACCGGAAGAGTTAGGTACTGTTAAAGAACATTACCGTACTGTCTTCGGAGCGTCTTTGTAATATAACTGAAGCCCCTTAATTGGGGCTTCTTTACCTACGGAGTGCGACCATGCGCTTAAGTCAGTCAGAAGTAAATGGAATTGTCCTTGGGAACAAATTGGAAGTAGGCCAAACGATACGCATAAATCATAATAACTCACACTGCTCAGGCAGTAGCCCATCACTAAAAGTAGAAAGAACCTCATCAACAACAACAAAATTAAAATGCTTTAGATGTGGTGGATACGGAACTTATAATACCGGACACTACGAAGCACCTACTAAGTACTTAGAACCACACAGATTACCAGTCAACCTGCCAGTAGATAGCGATAACAATATAAGTAACTGGCCACCCCAAGCTAAGGTTTGGATTAACAAAGCTTCATTAACAAAAGCAGAAATAAATAAATTAGGATTAGTCTATAGCAAGTCGATGCGAAGAGTCCTTACCCCGATATATTCAAATCATAAGTTCGATGGGTATGTAGCACGTAAATTATTCGATGATGATCCAGCCCCTAAATATTTTATAAGAACTAAATCAAGACAACCCCAACCACAGCATTATGAACACGGCACTGATGTAGTGGTACTCGTAGAGGACGTGCTGAGTGGGACTAAGATCAGTAGGCATGCTTCCTGCATATCTTTACTAGGGACTAATTTTTCTGAAACAGCATTGGATAAGATACTGACAGGAGACTATAGCAAGGCAGTGATTTGGCTAGATGATGACAACCCTTTAGTACAAGCCAAACAACGTGCCCTTAAGAACAAATTAGAATTGTACATGGATGTGGAATTAATAACCGGCCTCGGCAAAGACCCAAAGGAATGTAGTGATGCTGAGATTAAATCAATAATATTTGGAGAATGATTATGTTGTATTTTAAATTATATTTGTTATCAGTATTTGTCACGGCAGGACTTGGATTATTAATTGGTAGGGTGTACGACCAAGAGGCTCCAGAAGATTTGGAGAGCGATGACTGGATAGCGTTCGCTATCCTGTCTGTGCTATCGCCTATTGGAATACTCTTTATTTTTTCATACGTGCTTCACAAGCATTCCATAAGTCTGTGGAGATTTCTTATTAAAACACGCACTTTTAAAAGAGGAGAATAAAATGAGCAAAGCTAGTGACGACAAACGTGAAGATGGAGTTATATCTACAAAACGTATTATTAACCTTAAGCAGAACACTGCTGTAAAGCTAGAAGACTTTAAAGATGACATGCAGTACTGGCATGAGTTCTTTGTTGCCCGTGCTGATTTGTCTGAACCGTATCGGTTAGCAGTTATCAACGAACTAGGTAAGCTAGTTACAGTTACCAATGAAGAGCAGAAGGTTATTGATGCACTGGTAACCCAACTTAAAACTACATTAGTAGGGGAATGATTATGAGTTTTGATTACATACTGGAATATGCATTGGTAGGTATGGCTCTATGCCTACTGTTTTCAATTAAGGTAGAGTTGTCTGTTATCCGCAAAGGTGTGCACAAAGCTATCCACATAGCTGAAGTACACATGCTAATAGATCAGGGCCTCATTAAACCTGAGGATGTTATGGAAGTAGAAATACGTCACCGCGAGGAGGCGTAGGCATGGAGTTAGCGATACTTAAACTACTATCATGCAAAGACAAGCACACCCGCTTCATGCCACTCATCAAGAAGAAGTTTGTTACCAAGGAAACTTGGACAGTGCTGGAAGCTTACACGCATTACTTTGAGTTTATGGATGAGATTACTTGGGCACCTTTTGTGTCTTGGTTCTTTACCACTAAGCATACTGGTATGTCTGATGTAGCCGTGAAAGCTTACCGTATTATCTTCAATCGCATTGAAGCTTATGAAGTGGATGTGCTAGATGAGAACATTCTCAATAGTCTTATCGAAAGGGATTCAGCTACTAAGATTATGGAGGTCGCTAGAAGCATAGCTGAAACAGAAGGCACCCATGGCATGGAAGAGATCATGGAGCTATATGACAAGTATGAAACTGAGTCTGGTAAGGCAGGTGAACTGGATAAGCACTTCATTGATGACGACTATGAAGCACTCTATGACCACATATACTCTGAGAAGGACTGTGTGGCTTGGAGACTGCCTGAATTGAATGCGGCTACCGGAGGCCTTAGGCAAGGTAATTTTATCGTTGTAGGGGCTTGTCCTGACTCTGGTAAGACTACGCTGATGTGTAATGAACTGACACACATAGCACTGCAAGTGCCTGAAGCTAAATACGTGCATTACTTCTGTAACGAAGAGCATGGTAGAAACATTAAGCACAGGATACTTCAATCAGCATTAGCTAAGACACATAGCTGGTTAAAAGCTAATTGGTCTACAGCAGTAGAAGACTATAAGAAATATTTTATCCACGAACCTAACATTAAAGTTTTCCATAACACCAGTATCAGTACCCATGATGTTGAGACAGTGCTTAAGAAATACCCACCAGCACTGATCATCTTCGACCAGCTAAGAAAGTTCAGAGGGTTTGAGAAGGTTAGTAAGGGGGAGGTAGACAGGCAAGCACTTATATTCGCTTGGGCTAGGGGTATTGCTGCTATGGCACCTACGATTGCCGTACATCAAGCAGGAGGCGATGCTTACGGTCAGATGTATATTGGCATGGAACAACTGTATAACAGCCGTATAGGGATACAGGGGGAGGCTGACGCCATTATCACACTAGGTCGTTCTAATGACTTAGAACTTCCACCGAATATGCGGGGATTGTATGTCCCTAAGAACAAATTAATAGGATTAGACCCAAAGGCTAGCAATGGTCGTTGGAATATTGAAATACAACCTGAGATAGCTAGGTTTAAGAGCTGTAAGGAATAATAGGATGGGCACTAAAATACCTAATGATGTAGTGCGATACATAGAGACACCTGTAAAGAAACTGAGCCAGTCAATATCTGGCTGTAACATAGTGACTGAGACGATAGGGTGTGACGGGCATGCCTGTGAAGACTGCATATTTGACAACTCAGACAAACTTACAGGTGAAGCGCTAGCTAAATACAAAGCTGTGACGCGGCTGGCACTCAAAGCTATGCTTAAGGAGTTTGGTGATGAGTAAAGTCCTAACAATAGATTTAGAAACCACTATTAGAAACCATAAGGACTTAAGCGAGTTCCCTATTGGTAAAGATAAGGCTAGTCCCCATTTTCCTGATAATGAGATTGTTATGGCAGGGCACAAGACGGGAGCAGCCTACACACATACAGCTATGCATACTAGAAGTCTCATATCTTGGTTAGCCCCTGTAGCCTATGAAGAGGGGGATGAGATCATATCATTCTTGATAGGTCAGAATATTAAGTTTGATTTGCTTTACCTAATGAAAGAACACTACGACGAGATGACTGAATACCTGTTAGAGAACTACGTCTGGGACATACAGCTAGCCGAGTACATCTTAACAGGGCAGGATGCTAAGTACGCCAGCCTAGACGGCATGGCTAAGAAGTATGGCCTGCCACTTAAAGATGACAAGATCAAAGAGTATTGGGAAGCAGGTATTGATACGACAGACATACCTGACGAGGAGCTTAAAAAGTATCTAATCAATGATGTTGATGTTACCTATGCAGTATTCGTAGAGCAGTTTAAACAAGCTAAGGAATTAGATTTACTACCTCTTATGTGGGATCAGATGGCAGCACTAGTAGCCACTACTGAAATGGAATACAACGGCATGTATTTCAATACGCATAAGGCAGAAGATCTAGCCGACGATGTTAGGGAAGAGATAGCTGATTATGAAATAAGTGCACAATTGTTTATGAAACATTGTGGAATAGTTATGCCTAACCCAGCTTCTAACAAACATGTGGGGCTAGCTTTGTTTGGTGGCACTTATGAGTACACTAAGAAAGTAGAAGCAACTGATGAGTTCGGTAATGTTATCCACTACAAGAGTGGTATGCGTAAAGGGGAAGTAAAGCTCAAGAATGAAAAAATTGCAGAAAATATTGAGGGCGTTGCAGCAGGGCTAGGAACCAAGACTACTAAGGGAGCCTTTAAGACAGACACAACTACCCTGAAAGAATTATCCGAGTCTCCAACAGTACTACCGATTGTTCAAGAGTTTATTGCTACCATTTTGACCCTAAGAACATTAAACAAAGATCTATCAACTTACTACGAAGGGTACAGTGATCTAGTCTTTCCTGATGGTTGCATACACGGCAAGTTAAGCCATGTAGGCACAGGTACAGGGCGACTCAGCTCACAATCGCCCAATCTGCAAAACACATCACACTCAACAGGAGAAGAATGATGGCATTACAAATACCAATACCCCTTAAAGATAGGCCAGAGGACTTACTGCAGACTGTTAGAGATGCTTTATGCATACAAATGGCAGCCGTAGGTGGATGTGCTGAAATCAAGTGTAGCGAATGTGTGCTAGGTGAGACAGCTATGGAAGAACAACCCCATTACTTTAAGGCTGTACTCAATGCTATTAGTAAGCAAGTAATGGAGGCACCCGAGTAATGAGTAAAATACGGCAGTGCTTTGAATCAAGATGGTCTGACGGCTTCTTAATGGAGGTTGATTACAGCCAGCTAGAAATTATAGCCTTAGCTTTCTTATCACAAGATCCTGTATTGATGGAGGATGTAGCTACTAGGGACATGCATTGTGTATCAGCTAGCCTAGTAACAGGCACAGCCTATGAAGTCATTAAGGCAGCTTATGATAAAGGTGATGCCTATTGGACTAAGGTGCGTAAGGCAGCAAAGGTTCCTTCCTTCCAATTACAGTATGGTGCAGGCGCTAAAGCACTAGCTAAATGTTTTGATGGTGATGTGAAGAGGGCTAAAGCTTACATAGAAGCTTATTACAATCGTTACCAAGTAGTTAGAGAATGGCAGCAACGTGTAGCACAAGAGGTAAATGATTCCAGACGCCCTTCTGACAGGCACACACAGACAGGCCTGCCTTCTGATAAGGGTAGCTATAGAAGTATTACTGGACGTGAATATGTGTTCTATTCCTTTGATGCACCTAGCTGGGCAAGCTTTCCTACTAGCTTCTCACCTACACAACTTAAAAATTATCCTGTACAGGGGTTTGCAACTGGTGATATAGTGCCTATGGTCTTAGGTAAGCTGTATAAAGCCTTTAAGTCACACCCTATATTGAAGAGTGAGGCGTTACTAATCAACACAGTGCATGACTCTATCCTGTTTGACGTTAGGAGCTATGCGGTATTACATAAAGCTGCAGAATTAGCTAAAGAGGTTATGGAATTAGCACCACAGTATTTAGAAGAATCTTATGGCATTGAGTTCGATTTAGAACTTAATGTTGGTATTGATGTAGGTAAATCTTGGTTCAATATGGAACCATACAAACTTAAGTCCTGAGGAGGATTATTATGGGTACAGTAACAGGTGTAGTAGAAGCAAAGACTGGGTTAGGTAAGTACGGTACTTACGGTTTGCTAGTAAATGGTAAATGGCATAACAGTAAGTTTGAAATTAAATGCAACAAAGGCGATGAGGTTCAATTCGAAGATGGAGATAAAAACTATGTTAACAAGCTTAAAGTTGTTTCTTCAGGAGGAGGGGCTTCCGTTGCTGGTAGCGGCAGCGGTACTAGTGCTCCTGTCAGGGCTACTGGCGCTCGTGGCGGCTTCCCTATAGGGCCACTAGATGGGCAGCGTTCTATTATCAGACAGAATGCAGTAACAAATGCTAATAACATGCTGGCTACAGCACTACAGCATAACGAACTCATTGCTAAGAAGTTTGCCAAGGTTCCTAATGTAGCTACGGTAGCTGAATCTTTAATCGAAGCAGCTAAGATGATTGAGGCATACACCACTGGTGATGCTGATACAGCAGAGGCAGAAGCTAAGGTTAAAGATGCTAAGGCTGAGTTAGAAGACAGTATGTAACTGTTCCTAGGAACATAACGCACAAGGATGTGCTTAATTTAGGAGAATAGCTATGAGTGACATTGGAGAAACATTCAAGATATTGAAAGAGATAGGGAGAGCTAAGAAAGCTTACAACCTAACTGAATCAACAGCACTATTAGACCAACTTGGTATTGAGTACACATCTAAGAATGACGGAATACATCTGATTATCACTAGTAAGGATGGTTTCATAGATTTCTGGCCTAGTACTGGTAAGTACTATGATCGAATGAATGAGAAGCATGGGCGTGGTGTGTTCAGATTATTAAAACTAATTGGCATAACTTTGGAGAAATAAATGAAAAAGATTGAGACATTAGTAGAAGACATCTACGACTTATTTAATAACGGCCACCAATGCCATCCTGATAACGTAGCGCACTTTGCTACTAACTTAGCAACCATGGTAGCTGATAGGCTGCAGGCTTACCAAGCACACGAAGAGCGTGCACCTACATTACGTGCTTCTAATATTGGTAGGCCTTGTGTACGTCAAACCTTTTATGACCTTAAGGGCAGTGATAAGGAAGAGTTACTTCCACACACTAAGATTAAGTTTATGTTTGGTGACATCATTGAAGAACTCTTGTTATTCCTAGCCACTGAAGCAGGACATGAGGTGACTGATGAACAGAAAGAGTGTCACTTAGAAGGCATCACGGGCCACATAGATGCTGTCATTGATGGTGTACTGGTTGACGTTAAGAGCGCTTCTAGTTACAGCTTCAAGAAGTTTCGTGATGGTGAACTCAAACATGGGGACACAGACCCCTTCGGTTATATAGGACAGATGAGTACCTATACCGAAGCCCTAGAGTTTGATCGTGGTGCCTTCCTAGTGATGGATAAGCAGAATGGAACCTTGTGCTTACATGAGCCTGAAGAGTTAATAGATGCTAAGGCTAGGATATGTGAACTAAAGGATGCTACAGAGGGCACAGAGACCCCTGTAAGGCATTATGCACCTATACCTGATGGTAAGAGTGGCAACATGAAGTTAGCAGTAGGCTGTCAATACTGTGGGCATAAGATTACATGCTGGGCTGATGCCAATGATGGCGAAGGCTTACGTGCTTATTCTTATTCAAATGGCCCACGTTTCTTAACATGGGTAGGCAAGGAACCTAACGTACCGGAGATACCACTGGAGGATCTATGAGCAAAGTGGTTGTCCTACAATGTGATTGTGGTTGCCAGACCTTCTACATACATCAAACTGGCTTAATAGAATGTTCTGAGTGCAGTGAGATTAAACGTAATGTGCTGGCTACTGAAGGCACTGTCATTGAGCAAGGTGAAGATGATGTCATACATTAAGATACTGGGTGTTGATCCTTCGTTTAGAAACTTTGGCTATGCGCCAATGCTTTATGACCCGGCTACAAAAGAGCTAAAGCTTGTTGAATTAGATTTGATACAGACTAAGCCTAACAAAGATAAAGATGTTCGTAAGAACAGTGCTGATTTGGCTTGTGCTAAGATTCTAATTGAAGAGTACAAGCTGCGGTGTGCTTGGTCTGATGTAGTTGTTGCTGAAGTACCAGTAGGTACACAATCAGCTAGGGCAGCATGGTCGTTAGGAATCGCCCTGTGTGTCCTTGCGACAACAAATAAGCCTTTGGTACAGGTTACCCCTAAGCAGGTAAAAGAATGCAGTGTAGGAGATCCTAAGGCCTCTAAGCAGGACATGATTGACTGGGCTACAACAGCACACCCCCATAGTGATTGGTTAACCCGTAAAGTTAAAGGTAAGGTAGTGTTAACTAATGCTAACGAACATTTAGCTGATGCAGTAGCTGCAGTGTACGCAGGTATAGAAACAGATCAATTCAAAGGCATGCTAGCTTTACGCCCTTAAGGGCAATTAATAGGAGAATATTATGGGTAAGAAATATAAACACAAACCTAAATCATTAGACACAGCTACTAGAATATCCGAGGCTGCTGAAAAAACTTTTAGTTCTTCTGACTTCACGACTATATGGACTGACACTATTATGGATGCAGCTGATGTCAGTATATCCCCTGTAGGTGTCTCTAGCCGCTACGGTAGTACTGATATGCAGGTTCAACATATTATGAATATGCTAAGAGATTCCCGTAACCATATAACCACTGTTACGCGCACACAGGACGCTGTTATCGTAGCAGGGCATGAGGATTATGTAGATGATGGGATCATTACTGGAGTGCTTACAGGATTGAGGAATAAGCTGCTCAACTCTCTTGATACATTAGTAACAGATGAGCAGAAGATTATTACGAGACAGGAGACCGAACATATAAGCGAAGTCTATCTATATACCAGTAAAGAGCTGCAAGCTATGCTTACCGTATTAATTAAACACATGAAGGGGTAGTTACCATGCAAGAACGATTACTGGAATATGCTATCAAGTTAGTAATAACAGCAGCAATACTGTCTTTGTTCTTATGGAAGAGTAACTACAACTTTAATATAGCAACTAACCACGCTGCAGAGCTGTGTATTGATGATGTTAAGATTGAGATGACTAGCAGTATCATCACTAAATCAATCACATTAACTTGCACGATACCTAAAGAACATTGGCTAGGAGAACATGAACATGATGGCAGCTAAATATTTAGGACTAGTAGTCTTACTGCTAGCTTGGCATGTAGAAGGCTATGCATTAGACCTAGACATAGAACCTAATCGATATTACACAGAAGATGATTGTTACGTAGATGAACCTAATGACCCCTCAATAGACCGGAGATGGCGCAATGAGCAACAAGACGATTGACTTACTAAAGAAGCACGAAGGGTTAGAACTTTACCCCTACAAGGATACAGTAGATAAGTTAACCATTGGCTACGGCCATAACCTAGACGACATGGGTATATCAGAACAGATGGCAGAACTGCTATTAGTTTCTGATTTGCATTCTACACAAATAGAATTAGCTGCTACATTTAACTGGTATCAAAGTACCCACCCTTGGCCTGTAGAGCTGGACGAGGTACGTAAATCAGTCATTGATAACATGGCTTTTAATATGGGTGTACCAAGACTCAAAGGCTTTAAGAAGATGCTAGCCGCTATGGAAGATAAAGATTACGAGCGTGCTGCTGATGAAATGCTGGATAGTCGTTGGGCAGATCAAGTAAAAGGCAGGGCTATTGAATTAGCAGACATGATGAGGACAGGCAAATGGGTATGAATAATGCTAAATGCAAAGTTTTTATTTCTGTACAACACAAGCAGGGGGCTCTTACTGTGCAGTCCTACGAGGTCAATAATAAAGCTAAGGACTTAACACTTACTGGCATGAAGGTTGGCGATAAGGTAATGGAAATCAAAGCTGTGTTACTTGGTGCAGAGGGGAAAGCAATGCTAGAGCTGTGTGGCTCTGCAGTTGCTGACTTAACCCCATCTGATTACACACCAGCAGAGTACTTTGATGGTGGTGGGATAACGATCCATTTTAATAGGGCAGGGTTATTCTCAATAACATAGGAGTCTAGTATGAACACTCACAGTACACAGCCTAAGCCTGCTTATTACCAAGATAAATTACGTGGGATGATCAATGGCAAGGTAGTGATTAGAACGTATGAATCATGGGCAGATTACATCAGTACTACCCAGCGTAAGAACATAGCCCCACATAAAATACAACATAGGATTGAACAAGGTTGGGATGAAATAGAAGCAACCACTAGGAAGTTTGGTGAAAGCCATAATGATTACCTAGAAAGGATTAAAACTAATGGGGGTACCGATACCCCTAAGATTGAAGAAGAAGATAACAAGTTAGAAGAGCAGCAAGCTGTTATTAATAACTGGTTATACAGTGCAGGCGCAACACTTTAAACGTAGCGCCAAGTTGTGGGGGAGTCTTCCTCCCCTACTTTTTTAATTTGTTCCTAAGAACAAAGGAGTAGGATATGAGTGAGGATAAAGATTTAACAGAAGAAGAGTTGGATGAGTGTGTAGTAGAAGACATGTCTGCTATAGCCAGTATGATTACTAAAGCTACAGAGTATAACTTGCTGACTGAAGTAGTGTACTCATACGGTGAAGCTAGAACAGCCTTACGTGGTGTTTCAGTAGCAACTATGACAGCCTTGAGCGAGTGGGACTTACTATGAATGACAAGACTAAAGAAGTGTTGCAAGAAGCTTTAGAAGAGGCCTTAGAGCATTGTGTAGAAGCTGCTAGGGGTGACGTACCACAAGGTGTACTAGGTGATTGTGACTTGTGTGGTGAAGAAGGTGAACTAATAAATGGAGCCTGTGAAGGATGCAGGCAACAATATAACTTGGAGTGAAACGTGAGTAGTGTATTTGAAATAGATTGGGAAATAAGTGTAGTTAGGGTAATAGACACAACGACAGGGAAACCTTCTAGTGTCTTTACCTTCAACTTTCTGGATAACATTGAAGACTATTGCCCAGATTATGAAACAGTGCCTGTTGTATATAACGCATGGCAATGGTACTTAAACCAAGAGAGGATAGAATGATGAACCTCGACCTGACAAACAACGAACTAGACCGGCTGTGTGCAGAGGCGCAGGGCTGGGAACGTATCGGACAACTAAACACTGGCGAATGGGTTGGCGAGAAAGTAGCCTCCGGTCTTGCTTGGGACGAGCTGTGTGAAATACCCAATTTCACAACAGACAAAGCACAGGCTACGACGCTGCTGACTAAGCTGCAAGAAAAACATGACGTTTTATTAGAGCATTATAACGATATGCACTATGTTGAGTGTACCAATAAAGCATACGAGAATGTGTTTGAAGGCAAAGACAGTGTTTTTATTGTTGCAATAGTAAAGGCTTTTATACTTTCAAAACAGGAGGCGGGATTGTGAGAAAAATATCTGACTTTAGAAAGGATACACAAACAACGTGTACTTGTTGTGATTTAAAAATTAAACCTTGTCCTCGATGTGGTGAAGATGGGGTAATAATTAGAGGTTACGAAAGTACAGTTTACTGTGACAGTGGTGATTGCGAAATAAACATGGACTTTGGACACTGGTGCGGTACTCAGGATGACAAAGACGCCATACATTTTGTAATTGAAAACTGGAATGAGCGACCACAAAAGCCAGAGGTGTCGTGATGAGTGAATTAAAGCCGTGTCCGTTTTGTGGGTTCATACCTGATATTGAAGATGATGATTGCATATACCCAGTGACACGCGAACGAGACTTGTGGGAGATTCACTGTTACGAGACAGGTGGCGGCTGCAATGCAAGCATCTTAGCCAGAACACCTGAGCTATGTATTGAAAAGTGGAACACACGCACAGACAAAGAGGGTGGGTAACGTGCAGCAAGTTATGGTAATTGAATACCAAGGATATTATATTAAACTTCTATCTACTTACGGTTATAGTATCCATGATGATAGAAATTCTAATAGTCCTGTAACCACTATTATCTTTAAAACAAATGAAAAAGCTAAGAAATATATTGATTATCTTAAGGGTAGTACCCCTGCCCTTAGGAACAAATTTAAAGCCTGCACGGGCTGCCTGACGCCCTGTGATGAGTGTGTTAAGGCCCAGAGTAAGGAGTAATGTATGAGTGATGCGACAAAGGTACCAATGACAGCAACAGAAATAGCAGCGAAGTGGTCTAAAGTTGCGACCAAATTTACTTCTCTTACACTAGAAGACTTTAAAGATATGACTGTCAGTCTAGATGCAGCTGACATGACACCGTCTGTAGAAGCACGGAAAGCAGAGGCTAAAGCCTTACTGCACATTAATAAACTTAAGTGTTTATTAGAAGGATTGGGTGTGACTGATATAGAAGAAGCTATGAAGTTAGATGCAGAGACACTTAAGCGTGTGGGTGAAGCAATGAAACAAGAGTCCGAGGCTCCACAGGTACGGATTAAAGCTGCTCAGGTATGGATTAAAGCTGATCCTGCAACATCATTCGAATTCGATGACCTTGCTAGTAAAACTTTTAAGTCTGCATGGACTACAGAATGGTCAGATAGTGTTTCTACAGCTTTTGCTGGCTCACTTGATAAAACAAAACTAATTAAGTAGGGGGCACCCTGATCCTAGCAGCCTACTGGTGGTGGCTGTGCACAAGGCTATGATGCTTAACTACTTGTTGCCCCTTTGAACATCGGCAAGTAGACATGAGTCAGTTGGGGTGGGTGTGGTAACAATATTCCCCTAAATTGTAGCAAACCAGTATTTAATAATACTCTTCAAATGTTTGAACGCACTCTTCTAACTGCGCTTCATACTTCATACTGTCTATGAAGTTATCCCAAAAGGCTTTGTAGTCCCCTGCAGATAAACATATATGGTCACCTACAATAATAGGCTTAGGCCTAGTAAAGGCTTGTGGGTAATTGACAATAGTACAGCTAATCTTTGGCTTTTCCTCGACCTTTAAAATCTCTACGTCTGGCTTCGATTTCAGAAAACAAGACGTCTGTGCTGTTATAAGCAACACTAGCAGCACGTTTAGGGTCAGTCCTAATAAGCTTCTCCATCCCTTTAAGATCAAATCGTTTCTTCTGTTCATTAGCTTTCTTCTCGCTCTTAATGAAGTCATCTCTCATGTGGGTCATGGCAGTTGTCATGTGCTCTATTCCTGCCCTTAAGGACATAATAGTGTCTGTCTGAACTTGGTTCTTTACTTCTAATGCTGCTTTCTCAGCAATCACATTATAAATAAAATACCCACCAGTACCCAACATGGTTAGTATGACCACGAATATGGCTGCCCTAATCATTCGTTTGCCCCGTCCAGCTTACCCTGTACGTAAGAATACCCACCACCTAATACAGCTATTGCTGTGCCTACCGTAGGGGTTAATAGTTCTAAAGCAGCTAAGGCAAACACCCCAGTCATACCATACATAGTCACTACAAACTTTCTTGATCCATACTTGTTATCCATCATGCCTCTCTTATAGGGGTGCTATCCTCCTATAAACTTATTGAAGGCACTGGATACGGATACCCCTATGCCACTAGATATTAATATGATGCCTAATAGTATACCCTTTCCACGGACTATCTGCGTCTTAAGGCTATCCACTTCAGCCTTCAGCTCTTTGACTTCCGTTGTTAGTAACTCTACAGCTGCAACTAACTTGCCTGCTTCTAAATCATTCATTGAGGACATGTTGGGGACTCCACATTATTGTTCTTAAGGACAGTTTCATATTGTGAAGTATCCTTCACCGTTAAAATACATTGTAGCAGAGCCATAGTCAGCGCTGATAACTTTAGTACTGGCCCCATCTATTTGTACACCAACCTCTAAGCCCGCTGTAGCGGCATAGGTGGTAACAGTGAGCACATCTGTTGTGGTTGTTACATTGATGGCTGCATTAACTACTGCAGAATTCTCAGTCAATGTTAATGCATCAGTGGTCGCTGTTATGCCAGAAACTGCTAGCGTTACTGTCGCTGCATTCTCTGTAATAACTAGAGCATCTGTAGTGGCATTAGCATTAACTTCAGCATTAACAGAAGCCGCTTGTTCTGTGAGTGTTAAAACGTCTGTAGAAGCATTTACACCAACACCTAAAGAAACAGTAGCAGCGTTCTCTGTTAGGGCCAGAACATCTGTAGTAGCGTTAGCATTGGTCTCTGCATTTACTGTAGCAGCGTATTCAGTAAGTACTAAGGCATCAGTAGTTGCATTGACATTAGTATCACCACCAGCGTCAGCTACTGCCGAATCACCATAGGGCAAATCACCATAGGGAGCGTCACCGTATAGCATTTAGACAGGCCAAGTCGGTGTATTGACTACATCATAAGCTTGAATCTCTGGAATAGTTGCCAGTGCGTTAATGGCTTGTCTCGCTGTCCGTCTTGCTGCTCTGATGTCCATAACATTTTGCCAATCAGTGGTTGGAGAACGAGAACTTCCTATAACACTCCTGAACACATCGAAAGACATATCCACTACAAAATCAATAATATCTTCTTCCAGTAAATCAGCATCAGGATAAACAACCACCAGCCTTCTGACATATTCGGCCTTTAGCTCTTTACGCTTTAATCTCTTTTCGTAATTAATCAAGCTGAAATTATCAATGATAGCCTGAATTGCTAACTCGTCTGTGACATCATCGACGCGCCCTGATTGCTGATGTTCCCAGTGAATCACGCCATCTACATTAACCGTTAAATATCCAGCTTTTCTAATTTCCCACTTAACGCCTTTCTTATCTAAATTAGTCAGCATTACCCCTGCCTCAATGTGATTACCGGAATCGAATCTGATGTTCTAACTTCATTTGTTAAGTTGGCTGGATTAGGCATCGCTGCATACGTGTAGTCACCGTAGATTGCACCAAAGTTCTGAACTTGCGATCCTGTAAAATTAAGACCTAAGCATGTGCCACCTATAGAATCATTCGGCATACCTTCAAATACGGGTGCGCCATCCGTTGTAATACCAATAAAGTATTCAGTCTTAGTTAAATCCGCTGAACCTCCATCGAAGGTAAATACCTGAAGTCCTGCAACCCCTACTGCTGTAGAGGTGTCGTGCACCTCCAATAGGTTATGTGGCAAACCGTCCTTAACGTCATATAAACCTAATCGAACATTTCCTGATTGAGTATCAACATCTAAGACAAACGCATCATGAGGGCCGGGATACTCAACCTTGTGTGCTATGTACCAGATTTCTCCATTATCTACCGAGCTTGCTGAACCTGCCGCTTGCTCTGAGTGATACGGGTGCAGGAAGTAAGCACCAGCAAACCCCTGAACGGTCTCTTCTGCTTCCATAGATGAAGAGCCAACCCATACCTCTGCTGACGTTGTGACGGTTAAAGCCGAGCCTGTAGAGCTGTCGTGGAAAGTCTCGCGCACAAAAGTGGACGCTGCAGATAGGTATGCTTTCCCTGTTTCCCATGCTGCGCCATCTCGGATAACGTAAGGAAATCGAATGTCGACAGCGATCTTGCTGTTAATAGTCCCGTAATTAGTAACCGCGCCCCCAAGAGTTAAATTACTAGCCCCGCCAACCGAAACGGATTCTTTTAAGAAATCAGCTATCATATAACACCTATTAAGCTATTGTGAATAAACCTGAGGCATTCCAAGTGACGGTTAGATCACCTGCAGTCATGTCTACTGGGCCACCTAGATCAATAAAACACAGGGCATCTTTACCTGCATCTGTAAAGTTATAGACTATTGCCCAGTAAGCATCCACATCATTGGACGCATCCTGCGCCCATGTTGGATTAGTTCCACTATCAAAGGTCATTGTGCCTGCAGCCTCTGATACGAGAGTAGACAAGGCCCCTAGGGATGTCCCGTTAGCTACATAAGTACCTGCAGCACCTACCTCTGTAAAGT
>Ga0316205_10000830_pt1 | contig 46361 bp, 38 predicted proteins | sample 3monthpyrite_MG_FD_204941 | JGI IMG/M metagenome (GOLD analysis project Ga0316205, IMG submission 204941) | Microbial mat bacterial communities from mineral coupon in-situ incubated in ocean water Damariscotta River, Maine, United States -... | ecosystem: Environmental > Aquatic > Marine >...
CAGGTGACGCGTCTTGGAATGCACTAGCTGAACAATACTTCATCACTATGTATGGTGGTGCTGGTGACGCATATAACTTCTATAGAAGAACTGGATACCCAACATCGGTGAAGCCTAACTTAGAGCCCAACCCAGGAGTATTCCCAAGAACATTCTTGTATCCTTCTGTTGAAGTAACTGCTAACCCGAATATCGTTCAACGTACGGATAATGCAGATCAAGTATTCTGGGATACTAACCCAGCTGGACCAACATTCCCTCCAGCAAATTAGAAATTAAAATCTTAAAAAAGCAGTCTCATTTTTGCTATGAATGAGACTGCTTTTTCTTTTCAGAAAAAGAAAAATCCAATATTTATTACTTAAAAAAAATTGATTATGAAAAATGAAAATTTCATATGGCTTTTGCTTGCCATTATTTTAACGGGCTGTTCTAATGATGATAATTCAGCAGCGCCAGAAATTAACCTAGATACAAACTATTTAATCTCTGAATTTACTAGGGAAGCAGCATATACCTTACAGTTTGAATATAATAGTGAGAACCAACGTACCGCTGTTGTAGAACCAAATACTGGAACCCCATGGTACAATTATAAATACGCCAATGACGGACAACTTGCAGAGATACAAGAATATCAAAATTTTGCAAAGCATGGTTGTCAAAACCCAACGTATCCCAGTTATAATATTTATAAAGTAATAAACAGAACCAACACCACTATGGAGCTAAGCTCTACCAGTTACGATGCAGATGGAACCATTATATGCAGCGATCCTAATTACAAAATAACTTTTGAAGGAAACTTAATAAAAAGCTTCGAGTTTCGTGATTATATGTTGGTGTTCGAACACAACGCAGCCGGTAACCTTATAACTTCTTACATTACCAATGCAAACGATCCGGGAGTGAATCGAGGAGATGAAAAGCTCTTTGTAGACTGGGATGAGAATGTCAGGCCAGACCATGTTAATATATTCTCCGAAGTTTGGGTCTATCCTATATTTTGGTTCCCTAACCTACATACATCGCAGAGCAATCCTATTTCATTTATGTATGGAAATGACCCTTCTAATACAATACAAGATTCAATGTACGAATATGATCAAAATGGCAATACAGTAAAACAAATTACTAGTGATCATACTTTTTCAAAAAAATATATTCCTGCTAATTAATTTGATGTTTGGTGTAATTGCGCCATTTTTCCATACAAAGCTCCATATCCTCCGGGATTGGGGCTTTAAATTTTAGGAGTTCTCCCGTGGTTGGGTGTTCAAAACCTAAGGTATGGGCATGTAACGCTTGACGAGGAAGCACTTTGAAACAATTTTCAACAAATTGCTTGTACTTACTAAAAGTAGTCCCTTTTAATATTCTATCTCCTCCGTAACGTTCATCGTTGAAAATAGTATGTCCAATGTGCTTCATATGAACACGTATTTGATGCGTACGACCCGTTTCTAATTTACAGGAAACTACGCTAACATATCCAAGACGTTCCATTACTTTGAAATGCGTAATTGCCTTTTTTCCCTTTTCAGCTTCATCTCCTAAAAAAACGGTATTCTGCAAACGATTTTTGGGATGCCTTCCAATATTACCATCTACAGTCCCAGAGTCTTCGTTCATATTTCCCCATACCAAGGCCACATACTCTCTTTGTGTGGTCTTATTAAAGAACTGTCGAGATAAATGTGTCATGGCCTCTTCGGTCTTTGCAACTACTAGAAGTCCGCTTGTGTCCTTATCGATTCGATGGACAAGGCCCGGTCTATTACTGCTATTGTTAGGAAGGTTTTCAAAATGAAATGTAAGGGCATTTATAAGTGTGCCACTATAATTTCCATGTCCGGGATGAACTACCATTCCTGGGGGCTTGTTCACCACAAGAACAGCATCATCTTCATATACAACATCTATTGGGATATCCTCTGGAACCAGTAGTAATTCATAAGGAGGATGCTCAAATAATACTGTTACAACATCGTTGGGTTTTACTTTATAGCTTGATTTTACCGGAACATCATTAACATGGATATTTCCATCCTTGGCTGCCTTTTGAATTTTATTTCGCGTGGCATTTTCAACCTTATTCATTAAGTATTTATCCACTCTAAGGGGCTGTTGACCTTTGTCAGCCATAAATCGAAAATGCTCATAGAGATCATCATTTTCCGATTCATCCAGTGCATCATTGACCATCTTCTTGGGTATCTGTTTCGGTTTCTTCTGAATTATCTTCGTCTACGGTTTTGATTCTATTCAAAGAACCATCACCAATAATGAGATCGATCTTGGAGGTTTTTTGCAGTTCATCACCGGGATCTATTTTTTCTCCCTTGTATCGCAATTCCAAAACCTGATCGCTAATATGCGGCCTTTTTGATACTTTCCCTATCTGAAACCCTGTAGCTACCAACGTAGGCTCTGCCTGTCTCAGTGTTTTTCCTAATACACTAGGAATTTTAATCTTCGCATACCCCGATGGATTCAAATACAGATATATCTTTCTATTCTCTTTAACAAAATTACCCGCTTTGGGTACTTGTTCAATGACCGAATACTTTGGAAAATCCGGATTATAATTGGCCGAATCCTGTATCTGATACGCCAAATCCAAGTCATCTAGAACATCCTCGACATTATTTAAGGACATTTTTGCAAGATCTGGAACTTCTATTCTCTGATTGTGATTTGTCGTGCTACGTAACCACCATAGTAGTAAAAATGAAAATACAATAAGCCCAAGAATGGCAATCAAAAGCTGTTTCAAAAATACCTTGGTGAGTAAAAATTTTAAAAATGTCATACGCCGTGGGTTAGTACGCAAAAATAGTAAACCTAAAGTTAGTATCTTTCTGTCGATTAATGATATTTTTGTTAAACGTAGCTTTTAATATTTTGTTATGCCTAAGAAGCACATTGCCGTTGTAATGGGGGGTTACTCAAGTGAGTATGAAATTTCATTGCAAAGTGGAGCCATTGTTTGCGAGTTTTTAAACAAGGACAAGTATTACGTGTATGCCGTTCATATCAAAACCGAAGGATGGTTTTATACTTCTGAAAACGGAAAACAGCACCCAATTAATAAGTCTGATTTTAGTTTTGATACTGGTGATCAAATTGTAAGACCAGACGCTGTCTTCAATACAGTACACGGCACACCAGGTGAAGATGGATACCTTCAAGCATATTTTGAACTTTTAGGCATACCACAAACTAGTGCAGGATATTATCAAGCAGCCTTAAGTTTTAATAAGCGTGATTGTCTTTCAGTACTTAAAAATTTTGGAATCAAATGCGCTAAATCGCACTATATCAACAAAGGTACTTCTGTTGATATTAATGAAATTATAAAAACACTGGGGCTTCCCTGCTTTGTAAAACCGAATCGAGCTGGTTCAAGTTTTGGAATAAGCAAAGTACATCGGCAAGAGGAATTACTTCCAGCAATTGAGAAAGCCTTTGATGAAGACAATGAAATTCTCATTGAAACAGCTTTGATCGGGGTTGAGGTTTCTGTAGGCGTCTACACACAACAAGGTACCGTGATGGCTCTTCCAGCTACCGAGATAGTTTCGGAGAATGACTTTTTTGATTATGAAGCAAAATACCTCGGAAAGTCGCAAGAAATCACACCAGCCCGTATTTCGGAAGAAGCAACTCACAGGGTACAAGAGGAGGCTATTAAAATCTATCAACTGCTTAACATGAAGGGAGTTTGTCGTAGCGATTTTATTCTTCAAAATGAAGTTCCCTATTTTATTGAAATCAATACTAACCCTGGATTATCAAAAGAAAGTATCGTCCCAAAACAGGTAAGAGAAACAGGTATGTCGCTTACAGAATTCTTCGATATTATTGTTGAACACACCCTAACTAAAAATTAAGTAATTTTGCTTTATGACAAGACGCGCTGTTTTTCCGGGCTCTTTTGACCCAATTACACTTGGTCACGTTGATATCATTGAAAGAGCATTACCTCTTTTTGATGAAATTATTATTGCCATTGGTGTTAACGCTGCCAAAAAATATATGTTTTCTTTGGAACAACGTCTTGATTTTATTCGAAAAACGTTTGAAAATCAACCCAAAGTGGTTGTAAAAACGTATTCAGGCCTCACCGTTCGTTTTTGTAAAGATGAAAACGCAAATTTTATCCTAAGAGGTTTGCGCAATACTACTGATTTTACCTACGAACAACCCATTGCTCAAACCAATGCTGCTATGTCAGGTATTGAAAGTATTTTTCTCATATCTTCTCCCTCTGTATCACATATCTCATCGTCCATTGTTAGAGATGTATTAAGAAATGATGGTGACATATCTGGTCTAGTTCCAAAGATAGTACTGGTATAAATTGACCTCCGTCTGGTTAGTAATTTTATTTTGGATCGTCTTATATACTTGATAATATAACTCACTTTTATGGAAACATCCAAATTTCATGCACTTTGCGCCGCTTATGATACGGCTCAAACCAACTTTGAATCTTACAAAACCGACTGTCATGTAGTTTCAATGGAAATCGTTAAAGAATTAAAGGCCTATTATGAAGTCCCTGAAAGTCAATTTTCTCTGTATAAAATTAACGGCGAAGGTGGTTTTGAATTAGTATCCCCTGCTTTAATTCACGCATTATCACTAACCCAAGATCACTATTGGCATTTCGGAATTGGGCTAACAGTGTGTCGTGCTCCAGAGACTCTACCCGAGGAGTTGATACTAGCTCATTTAATATTTCGAAAAAACAGCGATGGGAATTATTACATTAAATATGCACATGAAGATCAAGAATTTGAAGTTAAGAAAGGGGATTCTACCTCTTATATTCCCTTCTTTGATTTTTTATTTGAAATAATCATGAATTCTTATCATGGACATATTCAGCAATTTATAGGAGATAAAACTACGCGTAAGTTAGGTTATCGCCAATAAGCCCATGCAAAATATATCCATAAAAAAACTCTTTCAGTTTCCTGAAAGAGCTTTCAATTTTGTAAGAAATGCTGATTAAAGAGAAGCTACGTAGCTGGCTAAACCTGATTTCAAATTAGCTGCCTTATTCGCATGAATAATATTTCTCTTCGCTAATTTATCAAGCATAGATACTACACCAGGAAATAAAGCCTCTGCCTCTTTCTTATCTGTAGTCTCTCTTAGCTTCTTCATAGCATTACGCGTCGTTTTATGTTGGTAACGATTACGTAAGCGCTTTGTCTCACTATTTCTAATTCTTTTTAATGCTGACTTATGATTCGCCATTATATATATTTTTTGTAGCCCGTAGGGGAATCGAACCCCTGTTACCAGGATGAAAACCTGGCGTCCTAACCCCTAGACGAACGGGCCAATAATTTTATTTGCGGAGGCAAAAATACAACTATTTTTTAATGCAACAAACCTATACAAACTTTTTTCATAAAAATTTAATAAGCCTTTGCAAATAGTACTTTTCGCCTTGACGGTTTCCCCGTTACCATACAACTCCCAGATTCTTCATCTGCATCCAATGGGATACATCGAATAGTGGCCTTTGTTTCGTTTTTAATCCGCTCTTCTGTTTCGACAGTTCCATCCCAATGCGCGAGTATAAATCCACCTTTTGTTTCCAATACTTGCTTGAATTCATCATAACCATCCACAGTAGACGTATTATCTTTCCTAAAATTGACTGCCCGATCGTAGAGATTGGTCTGAATTTCATCCATAAGCCCAACCACCTTGTCGGCTGCAATTGTTTTGTCCATCAACTCCTTGGTAAGTGTATCTCTTCGAGCTATCTCAACGGTTCCATTCTCCACATCCTTAGGACCTATCGCAATTCGAACAGGAACTCCTTTGAGCTCGTATTCATTAAATTTCCAGCCTGGCTTATGCGTATCTCTATTATCGAACTTTACGCGCAACCCTTTGGATCGTAATTCCTTCATCAGTTCAGTTGCCACCTCACTAACAGCATCAAATTGTTCGTCATTTCTATAAATAGGTACAATAACAACTTGATCTGGAGCAAGGTTAGGAGGCAACACCAAACCATTGTCATCACTATGCGTCATGACCAAAGCACCCATAAGTCTAGTAGAGACACCCCAAGACGTCGCCCAAACATAATCCAATTTCCCGTCTTTGGCGGCAAATTTTACATCAAATGCTTTTGCAAAATTTTGACCTAAAAAATGAGATGTTCCTGCTTGGAGAGCCTTCCCGTCCTGCATTAAAGCCTCTATACAATAGGTTTCTAGCGCGCCTGCGAAACGCTCACTTTCAGTTTTTAATCCCTTAATTACAGGAACGGCCATATATTTTTCAACAAACTCTGCATATACATTCATCATTTGCTCTGCCTCTACAATAGCTTCATCTTTGGTCGCATGGGCGGTATGTCCCTCCTGCCATAAAAATTCAGCTGTTCTTAAAAACAAGCGGGTTCTCATTTCCCAGCGTACTACGTTTGCCCATTGATTTATCAAAAGGGGTAGATCGCGATATGATTGTATCCATTTTCGGTACGTATCCCAAATTATTGTTTCTGAAGTAGGTCTAACAATCAACTCTTCTTCCAATTTTGCAGCAGGGTCAACCACAATTTCTCCATTCTCATCATTCTTAAGCCTATAGTGAGTTACCACAGCACACTCTTTAGCAAAGCCGTCTACATGACTTGCCTCCTTGCTGAAATATGATTTGGGGATAAACAAAGGGAAATAGGCATTTTGATGCCCTGTTTCCTTAAACATTCTATCCAGCTCTGCTTGCATTCTTTCCCAAATGGCAAATCCGTAAGGTTTAATGACCATACATCCTCGCACACCAGAATTTTCGGCCAGATCTGCCTTAATTACCAGTTCGTTATACCAATTAGAATAATTCTCACTCCGTGTCGTTAAATTCTTTGCCATAGTATATAGTTTGGCACAAATATTGTGACTTTTAAATAAATTATTAGTTCTCGGTAAAACTAATTATTTTTATATTGTCCAACAATTAAATTACTGTAGTTATGCAAACCTTTTACTCCACTATCAAAAGACGCCTTTCATTAGTATTTACTGGTGTTCTTGCACTATTATTAACATCTTGCGGCGTTTATTATGATCCTGGTTATGCGAGTGAAGACGGTATTTATACCTCTGAAAGCTCCACTACAGCAAATGAAGGAGCGGTTGATAAGACCAATTATTACAAACAATATTTCCAATCTAAGGATAAAACCTTCGAAGATTTGCCTGAAGAAGGTGCCGTATTTACGGATATTGATTCATATTCGACTACAGAAAGTCTGGACGAGGAAGGTTATATAGTTATTGAAGAGAACGAAGAATATCAAGGCGGTAATGCAGGATGGGGAAGTAATGGAACGGACGATGTAACTATTAATATATACAACACACCAGCAATTGGTTTTGGTGGCTTCAATGGATTTTATGGTGGATTTGGATATGGCGGATTCGGATATGGTGGTTTTGGATACGGCGGATATGGGTTTAACCCTTATTGGTATGGATTTGGAAATCCCTATTGGTATCGTCCCTTTTGGGGCATTGGATATTCCCCTTACGGTTTTGGATTTGGTGGTGCATTCTGCTATCCATACTATGGTGGATACGGTTATTACAATACAATAGCCTATCAACGAGGACGTCGTAATATTGACTATTCATCTGGAAGAGTTGCCACGAGAGGAAGATCTAACGCTAGAACTTCATACTCACGTTCTGAACTTAACAGACGTATTGTTAGTAGAAGTAATCCAAGAGGGAATTCTGTCAACAGAGGAAGACCCACAACGTCAAGACCTAATTCAAGTTACAATAGACCCAACAGCAACAGACCTAGTCGTCCAAGCTATAATAGACCGTCTAACAATAGACCTTCTAATAGCAGACCTAGTTATTCCAGACCGTCTAATAGTAGACCTAGTTATTCCAGACCGTCCAATAGCAGACCTAGTTATTCCAGACCTTCTTCTTCAAGAAGTTCGGGATCTAGAAGTGGTGGCTCAAGAAGAGGAGGACGCGGATAAATTCAATTTAATTAATAGTAGTACCCTTATTTATTTTCTATGAAAAGGATTTCATTCTTACTCATAACAGTCTTCGTTATGGCTGTTGGTAACGCACAAGACATTACAGATGGTTTAAGGTATTCCACCGACGCCACAACAGGATCGGCTAGATTTCATGCTCTAAGCGGAGCCTTTGGAGCTCTGGGAGGAGATTTATCTGCCATAGCTATCAACCCAGCAGGAAGTGCCATATTCTTGAAAAATACAGGTTCTGTTTCATTCGGAGTCTTTGATCGAGAAAACAGCGCTACCTATTTCGGCAATACCAATGAAAGCATTGACACCGATGTAAACATTAATCAAGCAGGCGTGGTTTTCGTGTTTAATAATTATGTTTCGGAAGAATCCGAATCCAAATGGAAAAAATTCACCATTGGACTTAATTATAATCCAACACAAAATTATGATGACGAACTATTTATAAGGGGAACTGGAAATACTTCCATTTCCGAATTCTTTCTGCAGCAAGCACAGGGAATCCCGTTAAATTTGCTTGAGTTGCAATCAGGAGAAAGCATTTCAGACCTATATAGTTTCTTAGGAGAAACCGAAGGGACAACGGCACAAAACGCTTTTTTAGGTTTTCAAGGATTTATTTTTGACCCGGTTGATGATGACCCAAACGGCACACAATATGTTTCTAACATTGCTCCTGGTAGTTTTAATCAAGAATATGCTTTTTTCACCAATGGATACAATGGAAAATACACCATTAATTTTGCCGCACAATACACAGATAATTTTTTCTTCGGAATTAATTTGAATTCGCATGTTATAAACTATGATCAAAGCACCTTCCTCTTTGAAAGCAATTCCAATCCCGAGAGCATTGTAAGTGAGGTGGGGTTTGAAAACAACTTATCGGTTACTGGTGCAGGTTTTTCGGCCCAAATAGGAGCGATTGCCAAAATCACAGAGGCTTTTCGTGTAGGGATTACCTACGACACCCCTACTTGGTATGAAATTTCGGAAGAAACCACACAATATCTGGAAACCGAAAGAACCGTTGATGAACAATCATTACTGGCGGTGGTTGATCCGCGAGTGCTCAACATTTTTGCAGATTATAGACTGAGAACCCCAGGTAAAGTCGCGGCTAGTGCTGCCTATATCTTCGGAAAACACGGATTAATTAGTTTTGATTATGGGTATAAAGACTATTCGCAGATAAAATTTAGCCCATCAAATGATCCAGGATTTGCAGCACAAAACAGCCTTATAAGTAGTGCGCTCAAAGGAGCTTCCTCCTACCGAGCAGGTGCCGAGTATAGAATTAATCAAATCAGTTTGCGCGGAGGAGTTCATTATGAAGAAAGTCCGTATGTTAACGAAGCAACCGTTGGAGATCTTAGTGGGTTTTCATTGGGATTAGGATATAATTTTGGCCATTATAATTTTGATATTTCCTATTCAAGATCTGAACAAAGTCGAAATCAGCAATTATATGCCATTGGTTTAACCAATAGTGCAAATATTGATACCACATTGAATAATATTATTTTTACGCTTGGCATAAGCATTTAAATAATTCAACGTAAAAAGCAAAGGCCTCTTGAACATGTGATGGAGGCCTTTTTTTATTATTACTATCGTTTGAGTGTAAAGTGCCCTCTAAACTCTTTTCTAACCGCGTCTTCTTGATATTCTATCAAAAACCAATAATCACTAGACGGTAACGGGTTTCCATTATAGGTACCGTTCCAACCGTTTCCTAAAGGACTTATTTCTTTTAAGAGTTTACCAAACCTATCAAAAATATAGATTTTAGCTAACGGATCTAAGTTTCCAATACTTTCAATATTCCAAGTATCATGAAAACCATCCTGATTGGGAGTTACAAAACGGGGGTAATCTATTACTTCTACCACAACAAATACTTGTCCACAACCATTTATGTCACGAATTGTAATTGTATGTGTTCCAGGGGAAACGTTGGTAAACAATCCGTTATCCTGAAAAACACCAACATCTAACTGAAATTCATAGACACCTAAGCCGGATGCAGTTGCCTCAATAGAATGTGTCCCGGCAAATGCATCACTTATTACTTCTGCACTAAAAACAATTGGAGGGGAGGATACGGTCACTAGGGTTGATAAAATTCTATCACATCCGTTTTGTCTGTCGGTAATGGTAACCTGATAAACACCTCCCTGACTCACTACAGTTAATGGATCCGTTTCTGGTAATCCAATATTAAGATCATCAGGTAGCGGATTTCCATCCACAGTCCAAGCAAAACTATAATTATTTAAGTCCAGACCTGTATCAATTATAGGAGGAGATAGCTCTCCGAAAACCTCTGGGATAGGCTCTCCGTTAGCATCTACACAGAGTCGATATTCACTTTCAATTGAAGCTTCTGGTAATAGCAACACCGCTAAAACCACTTCAACCACGTCAAAGCAGTTTAAGGCATTATTTCCAACACGGGCAAATATTGTTTCAGGATTCTGAATATTTTCATAAGACTGAGGTTGTGCAATCCGATTTATATTGTTCACTGCTTCATCAAAACTATGAAAGAAACTAATATCAAATAGCGCAGGATTTTGCCCACCCAACAATTCGTTTTCTCTACTAGTTAAATCGAATCGCCCAAATCCATCATTTTCATCTAAATTATCACAAATTGTATATGCTATGGAAACGGCTTGACCTTGAAGTGTCACAGGAGTTGAAAATTCATTATTGGTTTCATCGGTTTCAATGATAATACCCACTCCCGTGCCTATATCATCAATAACGGCAGTAAGTACAAAATCTATAGGAATCGCTGGCGGAATAACCAGAGATATAATACCTGTTTCGGATTCTCCAGAAGCTAGATGGACTCCGGTTACTGCCTGGCCTACAAGCACATTATTCGCGTAAAATGCGATAGGCGTATTAGGCGAAAGCAGTCCTATAACCCCAATATTAGACGATGTATAATCAACAATAATACTTCGCTCTCCACAACTCGCAACATCGTTTATCTCTATAATGGCATCCAAATCCACCTCACTATTGTAAACCCCAACCACATTGTTCACAATAACAAAATCCTGTCCAGAAGTTAATGCAATATTGGCGCTTACGTCTCCGGCGCTTATATAATCATCAATGGCATAAACGTCTATATCCATATTATACAGTTCATCTGATCCTGTATAACTATTGGTTCCATTGAATGCATTATTTGCAGGGTTTAGTGGTAATTCGCTTAAAACATTTCCATTTATCTGAACCGTTTCGGAAAGTGCTATCCCAACATCTCCTTCCCAAGCTAAAAATTGGAGTCTGGCATCATTTTCGTCAATTATAGAAAGAAAATTCAGCGTTATATTAAGAACACTCGTAGCATCCACAAACTCAAATCCATCAAATATGGAAACCTGCCTTTCATTGGTAAGGTCTGGGTCTTCAAAAATAACCAGCACAGACCACCCTCCAAAATTCACTCCTGAAGTACAATAGTCGGTTACATCAATTTCAAATTCTGAAAATGTATAATCCCCATCAGTATTACTGGCCACAATGGAAGTTACATCGGCAAATCCAGAGAAAAAAGGGAGTCCTCCTACGGCAGTTAGTGAAAAAGTTCTATCAGGTGCTATAGGGCTCCCATTGAAATTAACGTTAAAATCTCCAGGCCCCGAACCAGCCCAATATAAATAGGCGGCAGCCAATGTCTGATCCGAATCTAACGAAAAACTAGCGCTAGAAGAAGAAAGAGTAGAACAAGGTCCACCCGGTCCATTTTCCTGAGAATTCAATGTGTTTCCAAATGAAGCAAAATCAAAAGACCCATTAAATTGTTGAAACAAGGTAATTGGATCTTGAGAAAACGAGAGCATTGGAATCAAAAACAATATAAACTGAGCATACTTCTTCATAAATCTCAATATAAAATATAAGATTATGGTAGTAAATCAAATGTGAATTACAATAATCGGTGTTTTGCTATTTCTCTTTTTCATTAAGATTGCAAGAACAAGATACATTAAATTATATATATAATTAAAGTTCTTCTTTTTCCGAAAGTATGCAGCCCATAATTATTAGGTAATTTACAATGAGAATAGTATAAAAAAAGGCTCCCATTTCTTGATGAAATGGAAGCCTTCTATAAAGATTAATTCAATATTTTATCTATCGTTTTAGGGTAAAGTGTCCTCTAAATTCTTTTATGGATTGGTCTTCTTCATACTCCACTAAGAACCAATAGTCACTCGATGGTAATGGATTGCCGTTGTAAGTACCGTCCCACCCTGGGCCAAGTGGACTTACCTGTTTCAACAACTTGCCATTTCTGTCAAATATATAAATTTTTGCCGAAGGGTCGCTATCAGCGATACCAATGATATTCCACGTATCGTGATAACCATCCTGATTAGGGGTCACAAAACGAGGGTAATCGATCACACCAATCTCTATGATCACACTACCACACCCATTAACATCCTGAATCGTAATAGTATGAGTCCCTGGGAACACATCTTCAAACAAACCACTGCTTTGGAATGGACCCGTATCCAATTGGAACTGGTAAACACCTAAGCCCGTTGCCGTAGCCTCTATAGCATGACTCGAAGCAAAAGCACCCGTGACCACCTGAGCATCAAAAGTAATAGGAGCAGATGATACCGTTACCGTAGTCTGTGCGGTTGTACTACAACCAGAGAGCAACTCCGTAGCCGTTACCTCATACAAACCTCCCGCTACAGCCGTAATGGAAGGACCAAATTCCCCCGCCAATACAACACCGTCCAAACTCCATGTAAATACATACACACTAGGGTCCAGTCCCGTATCAATGAGCGGTGGTGACATCCCACCAAATTCCTCCGCAATAGGAGTCCCAAACTCATCCACACACAAACGATATTGGTCATCAAGAACTATCTCTGGGGCCTGATCCACATTTAAAATCACCTCTGCTACATCATAACACTGAGGAGCCGTATTGTCTCCATTGGTTACACGAACATAGATCACCTGAGGATTAATCACATTGGTATAAATAGTTGGTAAGGCTCCCGTACCTGCATCAGCCTCCTCTGGAGTCTGGTGGAAGGTAAGATCATATATAGAAGGGTCCTGACCGTTTAAAATCTCTCCAATCAACATAGGGTCGCTCAAATCAAACTCCGCCATCCCATCATTGGGGGCCGTATCACAAACAGTATAAGGCTCTGCCGGGCTGGTCGCCGTAGCTCCCTGTTTTACAACCAAGGTAAAGCTAAGATCATTGGTCCCGTCTATATTGGTGATATAACATCCTGTTACGGTATTTAAAATCCCGACATACAAGGTAATCTCAGTAGTGTCATAAGGATAAAAAGTGTCTGAAGCTATGGCATTAGTCATCGCATCGGCATCGGCCTGTGTCTCATAATAAAAAACAGTGAAAATCGATCCGTCCTGACCATTCAAAATCTCATCGTCCTTGGTATTGAGCATAATACTGCTGGTCCCTACAAAGGGAACCTGACAGTCGATCACATCTGAGATATCAACACTATCATCTGGCAGTGGGTTTACAATAAGTTCTAGTTCTACGATGGTAAAGCAAGGAAGCTCTCCCGGAGGAACATCGCGAGTCACGCGAGCGTATACAATTTGATTGTTGGCCACCTCATTGGTATAAGGACTCAACAATTCCGTATCGACAACGCCAGCCTCTGCCGTAGCAAAATCTATATAATACAACACAGAAACATCAGGCTCTGAATTTAAAATCTCCGCATCCTTAGACGTTAGATCAAATTCTGCAAAACCATCACGGTCATCGTCACAAACCTCCAAAGCAGTTGGAGTCGAAGGCGTAGGGTTAGGAAGTACTCGAAGGGTAAGATTCGTACGAGCCTCGCAACCGGCCATTGAAAAAACCGTTACAAAAATATCTTGTGGATTGTCTAATACATTTTGATAGGCCGTAGGATCTGCAATGGGAACATTGTTATTCTGGTCGTCCATAGTCTCATAATAGAACACCGATAAACTACCATCGCCTAAAGTAATGTCTGGATCATTCAAACTCAAATTAAAGGTCGATATCCCATCGGTAGAAGTACTACCTCCTACTTCATCATCACATAAAACTTGATCAAAAGGACCAGCTCCCAATACAGGAAGAGGGGCGACAACCAGTTCAAAAGAACTCACACGAGCACAACCCGTATTGATATTCTCCAAACGTACCCAAATGGTCTGACCTGTGCTAGGGAACGCCATCGCATCAACAGCCAATATCGCATTGATACCAGCATCGGCATCGGCAACATCTGTATAATAGGTAATAGGGTCTACAAAATCAGCCGGGTCTTGGGTGCCCAAAACAAAAGGATCATTAAGGGTTAGATCAAAAATAGCCTCACCATCACCATCATCATCACAAAGTTCCATAGGATCTATAAATCCGTTTGCTGGAACAGCCGGCAATTGATCAATAATAAGTTCTAACTCTACGATGGTAAAACAAGGCAATACCCCAGGAGGTACGTCTCGCGTCACCCGCGCATAGACCGTCTCATTAAAGGGAACAACATTACTATAAGGGTTTGGAAGAACATCTCCAGGATTTCCTAACACTGCGTCGTTTATCGTCCCGTAATAGGCTACCGTTACATCGGTCTCTCCATTGGCAATCTCTATATCTTTCTGGGTCAAATCAAATTCTGTGAAAAACCCATCATTGTCCTCATCACAAACTCGTAGTGGTGTGGGAGTGATAGCATTGGGATTTGGCTCAACATTGATGAAAAAACTAGTCAAGGCACTACAGCCCTCACCGTTGAAAACACTCACAAAGATCTCCTGTTGAACCGCTATTATATTTTGATAGGCTTCTGGAGTTGCAATTACAATACCTGCCATCTGATCGGGAAGACTCCCAAAATATTGAACATCAAGGGTGCCATCGCCCAAATCGATAAGATCGGTATTCAATGTAAGATTAAAGGTCGAAAGACCGTCGGTAGGTGTACTATCATTTATCTCGTCATCACATAAAAATAAATCATCGCCTACCCCTATGGTAGGAAAGGTCCCTACAACAAGTTCAAAGGAACTCACACGGGCACAGCCCGTAACACTGCTCTCCAAACGTACCCAAATCGTCTGACCTGCGCTAGGGAAGGCCACTACATCAGCAGGTAAAATTGCGTTCACACCAGCATTGGCATCAGCAACATCTGTATAATAGGTAATAGGAAGCACAAAATCAGCAGGATCTTGGATTCCTAAAACAAAAGGATCATTAAGGGTTAGATCAAAAATAGCCTCACCATCGCCATTATCATCACAAACCTCCATAGGATCTAGAAAACCAACCGCAGGCATATCGGGAAGCGCAATCACTATCAGATCTAGTGGCACTATGGTAAAACAAGGCAAGATCCCTGGGGGAACATCGCGTGTTACACGGGCATAGACCGTCTGAAGATTGGGAACAACATTACCGTAAGGACTCACCAACTCTGTCCCTGCAATACCCGCCTGGGCATCAGCAAGATCAAAATAATACAGCACAGAGACATCCGCCTCTGCTCCTATAATATCTGCATCGGCCAAGGTAAGATCAAAACCTAAACCAAAACCACTAATTAGTCCATCATCGTTATCATCACAAAGCTCTAAAGGAATAGGCGTTGTATTGGGCGTAGGATTTGGAAGTACCGTCAAGGTAAGGGTCGAGGTAATATTACAGCCAAACTCCGTGGTCACACGGGCAATAACCGTCTGAGGGGTTATCGTATTTTGGAACATCGTAGGATCTGCTATTGGGTTGTCCATCGCCTCATCGGCAACAGTCTCATACCAGGTCACTACCAAGGTAGGATCCGCTCCTATAACAGCGGCATCATTTAAGGTCAAATCAAAGGTCGATATCTCATCGGTAAGGGTACTGCCATTTAAATCATCATCACATAAAAAGGCCTCAAAAGGACCTAAATCTACAGGAACAGGATCTACAATAAGGGTTAAGGGAACAATATCGTAACAGCCAGAAGCACCATTAGGGTTGGGCGGAGTAACACTGAGGTCATTACCAACAACCAAAATAAAGATCACCTGAGGATTCGTAATATTGGTATAAGGCAGGGTTAAGGCACCCGAAAAATCAGGAGCCGTTAAAGCCAAATCCCCAGCAGTAATAGCATCTGACTCATCCTCGTAATAATAAACATCATACATCGTAGGATCCAAGCCCGTCAATACCTCCATCTCTACTAGGGTCAAATCAAAAGGATGTGCATCATTTATAACACCATCATCATTGTCACACGCGCGAAGCGGCTCCGCAGGGGTCGTGATAACTGGCATAAATCGAACCTCTAAGTCTAATTCGACAACGGCAATACAACTACTGGTCATACTAGCCACACGAGCGTAGACCGTATCATTATAAATATCGTCATTGACATATGGATCCGGTAGTTCATTGGCGTCATTAATGGCATCCAAAGGAGTACCGTGATAGGTTACAAATAAATCTGGGTCGCCCAATGTTATACTGGCATCAGCATCAGATAAGGTAAATTCTGTAAAACCGTTATTATCGTTCTCGCATTCTATTAAAGGGTCTGACGTGAGCATTGGGACTTCGTTCACAATAATATCTACTGTGGTAGTATTGTGGCATGAATATTCTGGGCTATACGTAATGTTTTCTAAACGTATAAAAATTGTTTGACCAGGAACAGGGACTAAATAAGGGTTAGGCAGCGGGTTTATTCCACCATCCGCTTCGGCTTGACTCGTATGATAGGTAATAGTATAGGATGTTGCTGGTTCTCCATTCAGAACAGAAGTGTCAAATTCAAGAGATAAATCTATTGGTTCACTTCCCGTCTGGTCTTGGTCGCAGACTTCGAAGGGGGAAGGCACTACCCCAGGGATTGCCATAGGAAAGCGAAGTTCAAATTCCGCAAGGTCATAACAAATACCCAATTGCCCTTCAATTCTTACATATATCGTTTGGGGAGCCGGAAGAGTGATATTGTAATTTATTGGATTTAAAATCGGGTTCGTACCGGCATCACTATCGAGGAAAGTTTCATAATAAATAACAGTAAACAAAGTAGGATCTTGTGTACCCAAAACTACTGCATCATTGAGTGTTAAATCATAATCTCCAGGATTGGTTCCGTCATTACATTGGTATAAATTATCAGGCTGATTAGCAACCGGTTGAGGGTTAAAATGTACTTCTATTTCATCAGTTACAAAACAAATCCCTTCAAAACCTTCAACAACATAGGTACCATCCATAGTAACAGATAATGTAGAATTTGTCTCACCCGGTATTAAAACTCCATTTCTAAACCATTGCCAACTAAAATTTGGGTTTGAAATGCCTGTATCCAAAATTTCCGCTGTACCCTCACACCCTTCTACATCAGGTCCTAAATTTAGCCCACCTTGCGTAAGGTCTATTTGGATTGTAAACTCGTTATTAGACTCATCAGTCTCAGCTACAATACCAGTTCCAGTTCCATCATCATCTACCACTGCCAACAAATCGAATATAACAGGGGTCCCTCCTGGAATGGTAATAATTATACCATTACTTTCGGATCCTCCAATTGGAATTTCATTAATAGTTTGGGACTGACCAGCTAAAACACCGTCGGCATAAAAAGCTATGGGCGTACCAGCCGGAAGAGGTGCCGTACTGTTCACATTATAAACAGTATAATCGACATTCATATTATTTGCACTTGCACAAACCACACCAGTTCCATCGATGGTTATGGTGGCATCGGGTAATTCTGAATTTACCACGGTAATCAAATTGTTTACCATTACAAAATCCTGACTTGATGTGAGTTGAATTAAAATACTTGTATCACCAGGCTGAACGATATTCTCTAAAGAATAAAAATCCAAATCCATGTTGAAATTTACAGCAGAGTTTGTATATGCATTTGTTCCGTTAAATGCATTATCTCCTGGATTCAGCGGAGGATTATCAATTAAAATCCCATTTATTAAAAGGGTTTCGTTGTTAGCAATTCCTGCATCCCCTTCCCATGCTAAAAATCCAATTTTTGATAAGTCATCCGAAGCAGCTTCTATATTGGTTAATGATATATCAAGAGAGGGATTGTTTGCCGATACAAATTCGAGCCCATCAAAAAGACTTATTTGATTTTGGGTTAATGCAGGGTCTTCAAAGATGATGTACATGGCCCAACCTGCAAAATCGGTTCCGTTATTACAAGCTCCTGAAGCAGCAAGGTCAATATTCAAATCTGAAAATGTATAAGTTCCATTTCCATTTAGAGCCACAATATTACTTACGTCCGCATACGCCCCAAAATACTGAATTCCAGTACCAGCAGTAAGACTAAATTGTCTTGATGCTGTAACCGCAGCCCCATTTAAGCGAACATTTAAATCTGCAGGACCAGGACCAGACCAATAAAGGTGTGCAGATATAAATGTTTCTGTAGGTCCTAAATTTAAATCCTCCGAACTATTTGCTTGAATAAAACAAGGGTTTGGAGAAGCGTTTAATGTATTACCAACAGCAGTAAAATCATACTGTCCGTTAAATTGTTGAAACAGTTGTACATTTTGCGATAGAACTGTAAATGGCAATAACAAAACAAGTGCAAGTAGTGTTTTTTTCATAAGAACAGGGTCTATAATCTGCGGAAATTAAGAAAATTTTATGAAAACATTACCTTTTCGTTTTCAAAAATAGTGATATTCAATTTTTTATAGCAAAACACGAATACGTATCTTTGCACCTTGTGTATAATACATACCCCTTTTATTGACCTATGGATTTAGAAAAACAACTTCGAGATATTGAAGCCCTTGGTAATGATCATGTGGGCACTTCCACCGATACTCCGCTGCGTTCAGACGCCTTTGAACTTAGTGATATCGAAAAAATTGCCATTATCAAAGACAACGTAAAAAACATTATGCACACCTTAGGACTCGATCTCACAGACGATAGTCTAAAAGGTACCCCAACGCGGGTCGCAAAAATGTATGTCAATGAGCTTTTTGGAGGACTGCACCCAGATAAAAGGCCAAAAGCTTCTACTTTTGACAACAAATATAAATACGGTGAGATGTTGGTTGAAAAAAACATCACCCTTTACTCCACCTGTGAACATCATTTACTACCCATTGTAGGAAAAGCGCATATTGCGTACATTTCTAATGGCAGTGTCGTGGGATTATCCAAAATGAATCGCATTGTAGATTACTATGCCAAGCGACCGCAAGTTCAAGAGAGGCTTACCATGCAAATTGTAAAAGAAATGCAAGAAGTGTTAAACACCGAAGATGTGGCATGTGTTATTGACGCCAAGCATTTATGTGTAAACTCTAGAGGAATTAGAGATATTGATAGCAGTACCGTTACGAGTGAGTTTGGTGGTATTTTCAAGAACACCGAAACACGTCGCGAATTTTTAGACTATATAAAACTGGATACTGAATTTTAACTTCAACACCCGCATCATTTAATGAAACTTTACGAACAGCAGGAACTTTATTTATACAATTCACTTTCCAAGTCAAAAGAACAATTTAAACCAATTACCGAAGGTGCGGTAGGCATGTATGTATGTGGACCTACCGTGTATAGCAATGTGCACATGGGTAATTGTCGTACTTTTTTATCTTTTGATTTGGTCTTTCGCTATTTCAAGCACTTAGGGTATAAAGTTCGGTATGTTCGAAATATAACAGATGCTGGTCACCTTGAAAATGATGGGGAAAGCGGAGATGATCCCATTTTAAAAAAGGCGCGAATTGAGCAGTTAGAACCTATGGAAGTGGTTCAAAAATATACCGTTGACTTTCATACTATTATGGCAAAATTCAATGCACTTCCACCTAGCATTGAGCCAACCGCTACGGGTCATATTATAGAACAAATCAACATTGTCAAGACTATCATTGAGGAAGGGTATGCCTATGAAAAAAATGGTTCGGTTTATTTTGACGTTGAAAAGTTTAATAAAGATCATACCTACGGAAAGTTAAGTGGAAGACAGCTGGAAGATATGATTTCCAATACTCGAGAACTTGCCGCTCAAAGCGAAAAGAAAAACCCACAAGATTTCGCGCTTTGGAAAAAAGCCGAAGTTCAGCACATTATGAGATGGCCTTCTCCTTGGAGTGATGGATTTCCGGGATGGCACCTTGAATGTACAGCCATGAGCACAAAGTATTTGGGGAACCAATTTGATATTCACGGCGGAGGCATGGATCTTAAATTTCCGCATCACGAATGTGAAATTGCACAAGCCGAAGCATCCAACAAAAAATCTCCCGTAAATGTTTGGATGCATACAAATATGCTAACGCTCAACGGAAAGAAAATGTCTAAATCTACAGGTAATAATATTTTACCTGGTGAGCTTTTTAGTGGAGATAATGAAATACTGAGCAAGTCTTTTTCTCCTACAGTGGCCAAGTTTTTTATGCTGCAAGCCCATTACCGAAGCATCTTAGATTTTTCGAATGATGCATTATTGGCTTCTGAAAAAGGATTCAATAGGTTAATGGACGCATACCGCTCCCTTAGAGACATCATGGCCTCTTCTACAAGTACTTTTGACGTAGCTGCTTGGAGGCAATCTTGCTATGATGCAATGAATGACGATTTTAATAGCCCTATTCTTATTGCGCAGTTATTTGAAGGAGCCAAACTCATCAATGCTCTTAAGGAGGGCAGTACATCCTTAACACAAGATGACCTGAATCTCGTTCAAAAAACACTCAATGACTTTTTGTTTGACGTATTGGGATTGGTAGATACAAGTATGCAAGGAGGCGGTGACGATGGTGATAAATTATCAGGAGCCGTTGAACTTCTTATTGGACTGAGAAACAAAGCACGGGCCAACAAAGATTTTGCCACTAGCGATACTATTAGAGATGAACTACAGGCTATTGGCATTCAACTAAAAGACGGAAAAGAAGGAACTTCATATTCGCTTAATTAGGAGAAGTTTCAATCGGCTTTCTCGACCCAAACAATAATGAAAAAAGCACTTATATATCCATTTATAATTTTAATTCGTGGGTATCAAAGGCTCATTTCTCCATTGTTTCCATCAACCTGTAGATTCCAACCTACCTGTTCACACTACAGCGTAGAAGCATTGCAAAAACACGGTTTACTCAAGGGAAGTTGGTTGGCTATAAAGAGAATTGGCAGTTGTCATCCTTGGGGAAGTTCAGGATATGACCCTGTTCCACCTGTTAAAAAAGAAAAGGAATAGCCTCGTACATTTTCACTCTTCCTTTTTGTTATATTTACAACCACTTTTAAAATGACAATATGCACTATTTGAGTTTTGTTTGGAATCCTTCGGAAGGTCTTGATCTTGGGTTTTTTGAAATAAAATACTACAGCCTTATGTTTGTTGTGGCTTTTACCTTAGGGTGGTTTATCATGAAAAAGATATACATCCATGAAAATGTATCTCTAAAAAAACTTGACAGTCTTTTTATTTATGCGGTGATTGCCACTTTAATTGGTGCCAGATTAGGGCATGTCCTGTTCTATCAAAGTGAACTATTTCTTGAAGACCCTTTATCAGTATTCCTGCCGATTAGAACCGTTCCAGAATTTGAATATACAGGTTTTAGAGGACTGGCGAGTCATGGTGCTGCGATAGTAATACCTATTGCCATGTATATCTACAGCAAAAGAGTCATAAAGACGAATATATTATGGGTACTCGACCGTGTGGTAATAGCAGTAGCCAGCGGAGCCATATTTGTGCGTATAGGGAATTTTATTAATTCTGAAATTATTGGAAAACCAACCGATAGTGATTTTGGAGTTATTTTCGAACAATTGGGTGAAACTTTCCCTAGGCACCCAGTTCAATTATATGAATCCGTAGGATACGTTTTTGTTTTTGCCATACTCTGGTACATTTATTGGAAAACAGACAAAAGAAAACAGCTGGGTTACCTTTTTGGAGCTTTTCTCGTTCTTTTAATGACGGTTCGGTTTATTGCCGAGTTTTTCAAAAAGAGTCAAGGAGGTTTTGAAGATAAACTGGGAGATTCGTTATCCACCGGACAGTGGTTAAGTATTCCTTTTATAATAGTTGGCTTCTATTTTATGATAACCTCTGCTAAAAAAAGATTGGATTAAATTATTGAATACATGAAAAAGATCATTATTTCCGCAGCGATTGTAGGAGCAATGCTTATTACATATGGCTGTAAGGAAACCGGAGAAGAAAAAATTCTTACCAAAGAAATCACCTTTACCAAAGAGGGAGAGTTGACACTCAAAAAAGCCAATACCGATTCAATTATCAAAACCTTGAACGTTGAGATCGCCGATGATGAATATCAAACTCAAACGGGTCTTATGTATCGAAAATCAATGAAACAAGATGAGAGCATGCTCTTTGTTTTTGAAAATGAAAGACCACGTTCATTCTACATGAAAAACACTGAGTTTTCAATAGACATCATCTTTGTTAATAGTAAAAAAGAAATCGTAAGCATTCAGAAAAATGCAAAACCCTATGATAAGACTTCGTTGTCTTCGGAAGGACCCGCACAGTATGTACTTGAAATAAATGCTGGCCTCAGTGACGCTTGGGGATTGGAAAAAGGAGATGTACTCGAGTGGGTTTCCCTTTGAAAACAATAACAAAATTATGAGTTCAAAAAAAAGCGCCCTGTATAACAGGGCGCTTTTTTATTCTATATAAAGAAAACTATACTTATTCCGTTTCTTCCTCTTCTTCCTTTTTCTCACTAAGGTCAATACCCGTCTTCTTAACCGTATCATAAAATACCGGTGTTGCAATAAACAAGGATGAGTATGTACCCACAACAACCCCTACGATCAATGCGAAGATTAATCCTCTAATTGATTCAGCACCAATAAAGAAAATACTCATTAGTACAATTAAGGTTGTTAATGAGGTATTCAATGTACGACTTAAGGTACTGTTCAATGCCGAATTAATGATCTTATTCATTCTCCAACTTGGATGTTCATTAAAGAACTCACGAATACGGTCAAAAACAACCACGGTATCATTTAGTGAGTATCCAATTACGGTAAGTATTGCCGCAATAAAAGACTGACCAATTTCCATGTTAAATGGCATAATCTTATAAGTCAATGAGAAAATTCCAAGAACCAATAATACATCATGGAATACTGCCGCAACCGCACCTAAACTAAATTGCCATCTTCTAAAACGCAATAAGATATATAGGAATACAACGACCAGAGATCCCAATACAGCCCAAAAAGAAGACTGTTTAATATCATCTGCAATGGTTGGACTTACTTTATAGTATTCTAACCTACCAAGGTCTTTTCCTTCATCATCGGCCTTAAAATCTTCATATGTCATTCCTGTTGGAAGATTAGCTTTCAATCCATTATATAACATTCTTTCGATCTCCTCATCTACACCAGTTCCAGTTTCATCCACCTTATACTTGGTGGTAATTTTTAACTGATTATTTCCTCCGTAGGTTTTAGCCTCGGCACTTTCAAATACCGCGATCAAGTCATTCTGAATATCTGTTGCATTAACATCTTTGTCGAAACGAACAGTATACGTTCTACCTCCTACAAAGTCAACTCCTTGATTTAACCCTACAGTAAATAGAGACCCTAAACTAACTATAATTAACAATCCTGAAATCACGTATGCAATCTTACGCTTACCAAGAAAATCAATCTTCATATTTTTAAACCAATTCTTCGTTATTGATGTAGAAAATGGTAAGGGTTTCCCGTTTTTGGTGTAGCGGTCAATAAACAATCTTGTAATAAAGATAGCCGTGAATAGAGACGTTAAAATACCTATTAGTAACGTAGTTGCAAACCCTTGAATAGGACCCGTTCCAAATACCAATAATATAAGACCGGTAAGACCCGTTGTTATGTTGGCATCTAAAATGGATGAAAGTGCATTATTAAAACCATCTTTAATAGCATCTTTTTGCGCTTTACCTTTTGCCAGTTCTTCTCGAATTCGCTCAAATATAAGTACGTTAGCATCCACAGAGATACCAATAGTTAATACAATACCTGCAATACCCGGCAAGGTCAAGACAGCTCCAAGTCCTGCTAACACTCCAAAAATAAATAAGATGTTAACTATCAAGGCAACATCAGCAAAAAGACCCGCTCTACCGTAGTAAAACACCATCCAAATCAACACAAACCCAAGTGCGATCGCAAAGGAAAGAATACCACTATCAATGGCTTCTTGTCCTAAAGTAGGACCAACTACCGCTGCTTCAATAATATCTGCAGAAGCTGGAAGTTTCCCTGCTCGTAACACATTTGCTAAATCTTGTCCCTCTAATATTGTAAACTCTCCTGAAATTTGGCTATTACCACCAGAGATGGGTCCAGATGTTACACCTGGTGCTGAATACACTATATCATCCAGTACAATGGCGATCTGACTTTGATTGTTATACGCATCACCTGTCATTTCTTCCCATTTCTTAGAACCGGCACCATTCATTTGCATGGAAACGGCAACACGACCTATTTGGTCATATGTTTGCTGCGCATCTACTACAACACCACCACTCATAGGAGGGGCATTGTCCCGATTACCCTTTAGTGCATACAACTCCATCACTTCAATTTGTTCGTCATCTGCAGTAGTAACAGTGGATGGAATACCCCATACAAATTTCGCATAGCGCATCTCGTTTGGAAGCAGTTGTCTTACTTGAGGCAGATTCAAGTATTCAGTTATTACTTGAACATCTTTCTGAACTACTGTCCCAATAACGGGTAGTCCAGGTGTTCCAAAAGAAAGTCTTGACAAGATGGGGTTTGAAACTTCTGGAGCTTCATTAACATCTTCAACCTCATCACCACCTAAAAGTTCTTCAACTGCATCATTGGTATCCGTTGCTGTTGAGTCTTGTGCAACTTCTTCGGGAGTTTCTATTTCTGGCTTAATAATGTTTTTTACAACGCCATCTGCCTGAATAAGGAAATTCTGAAAGTCTTCAGCTTTATACGTATCCCAAAATTCCAGTTGGGCCGTTTTTGTCACCAAGTCTATCGTTCTTTCAATGTCTTTTGCCCCTGGCAGCTCAACCAAAATACGTGCTGAATTACCCAAACGCTGAATGTTAGGCTGTGTTACGCCAAACTTATCAATACGTTTTCTCAATACTTCAAAAGCAGAAGCAATTGATTCATCAATCTTTCTCTCAATGACTCTTTCTACATCATCATTAGTCATTGACGCTTCTATATCTCCTTCTAAATTTTTATTGAAGAAAATGTTTGGTGAAGCCAAGGTGTTTTCTCCTGGCAACGCCTCAAAGGCTTGAAAAAAAGACTCCAAGTATGTGTCTTGACTGTCTTTTTGGAGTTCAAAGGCATTGGTTAGTGCCAGATTGAACGCCGGGTCTTTTGAATTATTTGCTAACCCTTGTAAAATATCTTTCACAGATACTTGAAGGATCACGTTGATCCCTCCTTTAAGGTCGAGACCTTTATTCAATTCTTTTTCCTTGGATGATTTATAATCAATCCCAAGGAACTGTGATTCAACTGAAACAGAATCTAAATATCTCGCTTCGGCCAACCTTCTTTCTTCAGGCTGATCATCGGTGTACAACCCTTCAGCATATGCTTCGGCTGCCTTTTCAGTCTTATTTGCGACAAAGGTAAATGACAATTGGTATAAACTTACCAATCCAAATAATACCGCAAATAATATAATAAGTCCTTTATTTTGCATTCTTATATTTTTTTAGTCAAATTTTTAAAACGGGCAAATATAAAATTTACCACGTGATTCGACAATTAATAGTACTGTTTTATATGATTTTCAAACACATATTGAATACTATTTTTAAAATGTAGAAATCAAGTTTTAGGCATAATAGCCTATCAACTATTCTCTTTTTAAAATAGTTATTCGTGTTTGGAGAAATGTTATATGGTAAACATATTCCCAGAAGAGGCTGGTCCAGCTCGAACTTCAGGAATGTTATGCGAAGAATTATCTATGGCCATTGCAATAGCATTGTGCACTAGATACGCCGTTTTTTCAGCGTTATTTCTTTCTCTTGTATCTATTTCAACTCCCGAAATATGTACATATGGATAGTAAAGTCTTTCGTTATCTGGTATTGACTCGGCTAAAAATCCATTAAAGTCTGATTCTGCATCATACCCTTTTTGGATTTCGCTTACATTGAGTTTGTATCCGTTTGAATCTTCTTCTGAAGGAAGACTAGAAGAGCTTTCATCTTGATCATAGGACATATAACCAAGTGCAAGTCCTTGTTCTTTGGACAATATCTTTTGTATACCTGCGACGTCTATATCGCTGTAATACGTAATCTTTAATTTTCCATCTTCAGACTCATGCACTTGGATATTATCCACTCCTATTGCCTGCAATTGATCTCTCACAATCGCTATGGCATTTTGAGTGGCATCAGGCGTCACTTCATCACCCGTAAACTGAACAATAATTTCCTGATTAGGAACATCAGCTTCTTGGTGACTAACACCTAATAGAGCAAGGATAAAAATTAAAGTACCAAAGTACCATTTGGTTTTCATGTGCCAAATATAAAAAATAAAGACTGTATCTCTACAGTCTTTACTCAATTATATATGTAATAAATATTATAACTCTAGCAAGCCATTTGTTTTACTAACTCCTTCGGCGCTGGTTTGCAGATGTTCGTTTTCGGCTTCTGTTAAATCCATTTCAACAATCCTTTCAATACCATTAGCACCTAAAATAACGGGTACTCCAATACAAAGGTCGTTAAGTCCATATTCACCTTCTAACAATACCGAACATGGAAACATTTTTTGCTGATCACACGCAATTGCCTGAACCAAACCTGAGACAGCCGCACCGGGTGCGTACCAGGCAGAAGTTCCTAGTAACTTAGTAAGTGTTGCTCCTCCAACCTTGGTGTCTTCTTTTACTTGATCTAGACGCTCTTGAGAGATAAACTCACTTACAGGAACACTATTTCTAGTGGCCAATCTTGTAAGTGGCACCATTCCTTTATCACTATGACCTCCAATAACCATTCCGTCTACATCACTTATAGGAGCCCCAAGTGCTTCGGCCAAACGATATTTAAAACGTGCACTATCCAAAGCGCCTCCCATTCCAATAATTCGGTTTTTAGGAAGCCCAGTCGTTTTATGCACCAAGTAGGTCATGGTATCCATTGGATTACTCACTACTATAATAATTGTATTTGGAGAGTGCTCAATAAGGCTTGCGGAAACTGTTTTTACAATTCCGGCATTAATACCAATGAGCTCTTCACGAGTCATTCCTGGTTTACGAGGAATACCAGATGTGATGACGCAAATATCGCTATTCGCTGTTTTTGTATAATCGCTCGTGGACCCTGTAATTTTGGTGTCGAATCCATTAAGAGATGCTGTTTGCATAAGGTCCATGGCCTTTCCTTCGGCATATCCTTCTTTAATATCCAGCAAAACAACTTCACTGGCAAAATCCTTAATCGCGATATACTCAGCGCAACTTGCGCCTACCGCTCCTGCTCCAACTACTGTTACTTTCATTTAACTATGTATTAATTAATTATGTTATTTTTTTATTTCTGAAAAGGGCTTTCCCCAAGTGCGATGCAAAAATACAATTATCTATAATTTATTTTAAGTTCGAACGTCAAAAAAGAAAATCCCGCTCCACACTAGTCTGAAACGGGATCGTATAATTACAATTAGATGTTCAATTTTTAAGCATCGATATTTGCGTACACGGCATTTTTCTCGATGAATTCACGACGTGGCGGTACCTCATCACCCATAAGCATAGAAAACACCAGATCGGCTTCTGTACTACTCTCAATAGTTACCTGTCTAAGTGTACGGTTGTCCGGCCTCATAGTAGTTTCCCAGAGCTGTTCGGCATTCATTTCTCCTAAACCTTTATATCTCTGAATGGCGGCACTACCTCCAAATTGATCATTAAGCGCATCACGTTCTTCATCATTCCACGCATATTCTTTCTTAGCACCTTTTTTAACCAGGTACAAGGGTGGTGTAGCTATATATACATATCCAGCTTCAATTAACTCTTTCATATATCTAAAGAAGAACGTAAGAATTAGGGTAGAGATGTGACTACCATCTACATCGGCATCACACATAATAACTACTTTATGATAGCGAAGTTTTTCAAGGTTAAGCGCCTTGGAATCTTCTTCTGTACCAATAGTCACTCCTAAGGCCGTAAAAATATTTCTAATTTCTTCGTTCTCAAACACCTTATGTTGCATGGCTTTTTCAACGTTCAAAATCTTACCTCTTAGCGGTAAAATAGCTTGAAAATTTCGATCTCTTCCTTGTTTTGCCGTTCCACCTGCCGAGTCTCCCTCAACAAGAAACACTTCGCATTTTTCAGGATCCTGTTCAGAACAATCTGATAATTTACCTGGCAAACCTCCGCCGCTCATCACCGTTTTACGTTGCACCATTTCACGTGCCTTGCGTGCGGCATGCCTAGCGGTAGCTGCTAATATTACTTTCTGAACAATAGTCTTAGCATCATTTGGATGTTCTTCCAAATAATTCTCAAGCATTTCAGAAACCGACTGACTTACCGCCGATGTAACTTCTCTGTTTCCGAGTTTGGTTTTGGTTTGCCCTTCAAATTGCGGTTCAGAAACCTTTACCGAGACAATTGCTGTTAAGCCTTCTCTAAAGTCATCACCTGAAATATCAAACTTCAATTTGTCTAACATGCCCGAAGCATCGGCATACTTTTTAAGTGTAGAGGTCAATCCTCGACGAAAACCAGAAAGATGTGTTCCCCCTTCATGGGTATTAATATTGTTTACATAAGAATGCAAGTTCTCGTTAAACGACGTATTGTAAACCATCGCCACTTCTACAGGAATACTATTCTTTTCTCCTTCCATGGAGATTACATCTGCTATAAGTGGCTCTCTGTTTCCATCGAGAAAACGTATAAATTCTTTAAGTCCTTCTTCACTATAAAAGACTTCAGAAATAAACTCGCCTTTCTCATCTTTGTTGCGCTTATCTGTCAAAGAAATGGTGAGTTTTTTATTCAAAAAGGATAGTTCTCGAAGTCTACTGGCTAAGGTGTCATAACTGTATTCAAGTGATTGCTGAAAAATATCTCCATCGGGCTTAAATGTAACTATGGTACCACGATAATCCGTCTCTCCCACAGGTTTTGCAGGATATAGTGTTTTACCTCTTTCGTACTCTTGTTCCCAAATTTTTCCCTCTCTGTGTACCGTCGCTTTTAAGCTCGCAGACAAAGCATTCACTACTGAAACTCCAACCCCGTGTAATCCACCGGATACTTTATAAGAATCTTTATCAAATTTACCTCCAGCTCCAATCTTGGTCATAACTACTTCCAAGGCCGAAACACCTTCCTTTTTATGTATCTCTACAGGAATACCCCTACCGTTATCTTTTACGGTAATGGAATCATCTTCATTAATCCACACATCTATAGTATCACAATACCCACCCATGGCTTCATCGATGGAATTATCTATTACTTCATACACTAAATGGTGCAACCCTCGCACGCCAACATCACCAATATACATTGAAGGTCTTTTACGTACGTGTTCCATGCCCTCAAGGGCCTGAATACTATCCGCTCCGTAACTCTCTTTTTTCTGTTCTTCGCTCATAAAAAAATAGGTTCTTTTTTACTTAAAATTCACAACAAACAAATATAACAAAACCCCTAATAAAACTTAGGGTTTCAGCCATTTTAAGCTAGTAAGTTATTAACAAATTCTTGTGAAAAAAATATCTCCAAAATATTTTCAGAATTAAAACAAAAAATCATCGTAAGATCTTACTGTAAATCACGACATAAAAGTTCCTTATGATTAACGTAACTTTCACAAAATTTTATCATAATCTACTTTTTAAAGAAGTAATTTTAACACCTCTAAAACCATATAAAATGAAAAAAACAACTTTTATCACCACTTTAGCACTAGCATTTGTAATGCTATTAACCGTAGATATGCAGGCGCAGAAATTTGGTGGCCTTGACAAGAGCCCGATGGATGCAGCTGCTTACCCAAGCGATTACAGAAACGCTAACAAGGATATTAAGATTATCTATAGTAGACCTCAATTAAAAGGAAGAACGTTGGAGAAACTAGCTCCAAATGGCAAAGTATGGCGTACTGGAGCTAACGAAGCTGCACAACTAACTTTGTACAAGGATATGAAATTAGGAAACACTACCGTAAAGGCTGGAACGTATACTGTTGCTTCCATTCCAGGAGATAGCGAATGGACAGTTATCGTGAGTTCAGACCTGAATACTTGGGGTTCTTATTTTTATAACGAAGCTAACGATGTTGCAAGAATTACGGTGCCAGTTTCTAAAGGAGACGAATCTTTAGAAGCCTTCTCAATTGCTTTTGAAGGTGGAGCAGGAAATGGAGTTGTCATGCACATGGGATGGGATACCGTTCGTGTGAGCGTTCCGTTTACTGAATAACCACTTAGTTACAATCTAAAAAAACCGCCTTAGTGATAAGGCGGTTTTTTTATGGAATATTTAAATATTTATGGGTCTGAAGAGAAACCTTCCATTTTGGATGTTTCATTACATAATCTACAATGGCTGGAACTACCGTATCTCTCTTGCTCCATTCAGGCTGTAAATACAGAATACAATTTTCAGATACACTCGCTGCTTGTTCTTCGGCAAATCGAAGATCATCTTTATTATACACAATTACTTTGAGCTCATTCGCCGCCCCATAAATTCCAGCTTGTGGTAATTTTATTTTTTTGGGAGACAAACAAATCCAATCCCATTGTCCTGACAAGGGGTAAGCACCCGATGTTTCAATATGCACTTGTATTCCGTGTTCCTTGAGCCTAGTCGTAAGCGGCCCCATGTCCCAAGTAAGGGGCTCTCCACCGGTTACAACAACGGTGTTTGAATACTTGGCAGCATTATCTGCAATGGTCTTTGTAGGCGTTGGTGGGTGTAGTTGAGCATTCCAGCTTTCTTTGACATCACACCAATGACAACCAACATCACATCCTCCAATACGCACAAAATAAGCAGCGGTTCCCTTATGATATCCTTCTCCCTGAATGGTATAGAATTCCTCCATTAACGGAAGCATTTCGCCTCGATCCACCTTGTCTTTTATCTCTTGTTGCATAGGACCGCAAAGGTAAGGCTTCGCAAGGGAAAATTCAATGCAATCTCATCGCTAATTTTAACCAACAACTAGTTGCTCTTCATCGCTACCACTTCAATTTCGATCTTAGCTCCTGCCGCCAATGCTTCAGCTGCAAAGGTGGTTCTAGCCGGTTTGTGAGGAAAATAAGTGCGATATATCTCATTAAAATCCGAAAAATCTTCAATATCATCCAAAATTACCAAGGCTTTCACCACATCTTTAGTACTAAGATCGTGTTGCGCCAAAACAGCTTTAATGTTTTCAAGGGTTTGGCGAGTTTCTTCTTGAATTCCCCCTGACACCAGAGTTCTTGTTGAATGATCCATACCAATTTGTCCTGATAAAAAATACATATCTCCCACTTGAACAATATCGCTAAAAGGTGCATCCTGCTTTTTTGGCTCATGTGAAGCATGAAATATAGGTTTGCTCTCGACAATATTATCAGAAATTATAGGGTTTTCCGGTAGGGATTCATTGCAAGAGACATTCAGAAGCATTAAACAAATAATAGGGATGGTACTAAGATAACGTGTCATATTTTTTCGGTTTTAAAATATTAAAGTACGGAATATTTCAGTAGCTTCTTTACAATCATTATTTTTAGCAAAAATTTATACCATGGCGGACAAACAAGCTTTTTTTGAGCATATAAATGCAGGATATAGTACCAAAGGAGATGCAATCACTTTAGGCGCTGCAATGATAGAGGGCGAAACTGTCACCAATGCCTTGGTGAAAATCCCGCTAAAAACCTTGAATCGTCATGGACTCATCGCTGGAGCAACGGGTACGGGTAAAACAAAAAGCCTGCAAGTATTGGCCGAAAATCTTTCGGAAAAAGGAATACCAGTCCTACTTATGGATATGAAAGGAGATCTTAGTGGCATTGCGCAGCCTAGTCCTGGTCATCCTAAAATTGACGAACGACACGAAAAAATCGGGATTCCTTTTGAAGCCAAAAAATTCCCTGTTGAAATTCTATCGCTTTCTCAACAAAATGGTGCGCGCCTTCGCGCTACGGTAAGTGAGTTTGGCCCTGTGCTTTTAAGCAGAATATTAGATGTTAGTGAAACGCAAGCTGGAATCATTTCGGTAATATTCAAATATTGTGATGACAATAAATTGCCGTTACTAGATTTAAAGGATTTCAAAAAGGTATTGCAATATTCAACAGGCGCCGGAAAGCAAGAATTGGCCAAAGACTACGGTCGAATTTCCCCTGCTTCTACGGGAGCTATTCTGCGAAAAGTGGTAGAACTGGAACAACAAGGAGCCGATTTCTTTTTTGGCGAAAAGTCTTTTGATACGGATGATCTCTTACGCATTGATGAAAATGGTATGGGATATATTAATATTGTTCGACTTACTGATATTCAAGACCGCCCTAAGTTGTTCTCAACCTTTATGCTATGTCTTTTGGCAGAAATCTATTCCACTTTTCCCGAGCAAGGAGATAGCGGAAGACCAGAACTGGTTATTTTTATAGATGAAGCTCACCTTATTTTTAAAGAGGCAAGTGATGCTTTATTAGATCAAATAGAAAGCATCGTCAAACTTATTAGATCCAAAGGGGTGGGTCTCTATTTTGTAACACAAAACCCTACAGATGTGCCAGATGCCGTATTAAGTCAGTTAGGGCTGAAAATACAACATGCCTTGCGCGCTTTTACAGCCAAAGACCGAAAAGCCATAAAGCTTACCGCAGAGAACTATCCATTGTCTGATTATTACAATACTTCTGAAGTATTAACGTCTTTAGGAATTGGAGAGGCTTTGGTCACCGTCTTAAACGAAAAAGGAATCCCAACGCCTTTGGCAGCGACATTATTGAGAGCTCCTATGAGTAGAATGGACGTTTTGGAAAACGATGAGTTGACCGATCTTCTAGAGGGCTCTGAACTTATTAAAAAATACAATGAAGAAATAGATCGGGAAAGCGCCTATGAATTGCTCAATGAAAAGATCGAGAATGCAGATAAAGAAGAAGCCAAACAAAAGGCAAAGGAAGATCGAGAAGCTATAAGTCGTTCTTCTTCACGCAAATCATCTTCGTCTTCGCGTAGTCGTAGTCGCAGTAGACGCTCTTCCAAAAGTGCCTTAGAACGTGTTTTAACGAGTCCAACGGTAATTAGAAGTGTCCTTCAAATACTTAACAAAGTTATTCGTTAATACACATAGATATCAAACATTGAGACAAACTCTCTATTACAGATTACAAATCAATTTAAAACAGTAAACTAAATCAAATGAAAAAGACTTTAATCATTGGAACACTTGTAACGATATTATGTATTCAATGCGCAAAAGAAAAGGACCCTTTTCTAATTACAAGTGGCGCTATTGGCAACCTCACCAAAGACATTCAAATGAAGCAAGTGGATTCTGTTTTTGCGTTAGATTCTATTATAAAATTGAGTCCTATTCAAAATGCCATTGGAACACAAGGCGATGTTGAAATTTTTGAAAAAGGGGGCAAAAAACTACTTTCGCTCGCTCCTTTAAACGAATCAGATCCAAATTCGGTGATTACCAATATTCAAATTTTTGATGATCGCTACAAAACGGATAAAGGCCTTAATGCTAGTAGCACCTTTAAAGAGGTTAAGGATAATTACACCATTGCAAACATTGAAAGAACTATAAACTCTGTTGTTGTATTTCTTGAAGACAGTGATGTTTTTATTACCATTGACGAAAAACAACTACCAGAAAACCTTCGTTATAATCCTAATATTACCATTGAAGCTTCGGGTATTCCTGATGGAGCCACATTCAAGTATTTTATGCTTGGCTGGGATCCAGCAGAGGAAAATTCGGAAGAAGTAGAAAATTCTGAAGGGTAGTTTAAAAAACTTAATAGTATCTTTAAGGGTGAACGCAACATTGATTTTGTGTTCACCCTTTTTTTATAAAATTGCTGAATAGAGTTTCATGGGAGTTTTACGTCAATTGCTTCGCATAAAAAGAAGTCTGCTTATTGTTTTGGCAGTATTAGTTATTGCCATCGTTTTCGAAACGTTTCAACAGCTATATTTCATTCGTACATTCGATTTGGCTAAGAATGTTACCTTTTTAGATGTACTTCAGGGGCAATCCTACCGGTGGCTAGTATGGATGATTCTATCTGTTTTTTTGATTCGGTATGCGAAGGCAAATGCCTTCAAAAAAACGTATTCATTAGTGGATATGGCAAAGTATATGACACTCATTGTCTTACTAGTTCTCATTAGTGTTTTAATTATTTCTACGATACAAATGATTCGTTTTGACTCCATTTCCATGGCTATCTTAATCAATGATTATATCCCTTTCTTTACGTTCCAAAAAGCGCCCATATATACCCTTGGATATATAGCACTCGCCTTTATTCTTCATCTATATTTTGCCAATGAACAGCTTCAGTTTAAAATCCAAGAGCTTTCAGAAATAAAAAAAACAGATCAGAAGTTGTATCATACACTTCGGTCTAACATAGACGATAAAGCAACGGTATTAAACATAAAAATTGGAAACAAACGTAAAATAATACCTGTAGAAGAAATTATTTGGTTAGAAGCAGACGATTACTGTGTTAAGGTACATACGCGGGGAGGAGAATCCTATTCCATGCGAAGTTCACTAAAGGCCATGGATGAAAAATTGGACGATCATTTTCTTCGGATTCATCGAAAAGCCATTGTAAATATGACCATGGCCAAAGAACTCAATATTTCCCAGACTCCCAACCTAACATTAACAAACGATCTAAAAATACCTATCTCCAAAACCAATTTAAAATTGGTAAGAGAATATCTTTCCTAGACACTTTATCATTTCTTTAACCTGCTTTACTGCAAAAGACGTTCTGTTCTCTGCAATTCTGACAGCAGTGAGCTTCTTTTGTTGTTATTTGTTCACCTAAAACATTGTTATTATGAAAATGAAACTACTTTTTACCCTGTGTGCAATACTGCTAAGTTTTGCATCCTTTGCACAATTTGAATACGACGCTTCTGCAGAATTTCCTTACGGAAAACCCAACCCAGCCGCCCCTAAACAGATTACAGATTATGAGCCTATGATTGGAGAATGTGATTGTATTTCTACTTCCCGAAATCCAGATCAAACTTGGGCAGAGCCGGTGGCTATGAAATGGCGATTTAAATACATCTTGAATGGTATGGGAGTTCAGGATGAAACACTAAAGGAAGACGGACGCCATTCAGGAAGTATTCGTCAGTTTATTGCAGATAGCAGCCGATGGTATGTGCATTACTATTCTTCGGCAGGTCCATCTACTGTGTTGTCAGTCTGGGAAGGAAATAAAACAGAAGACAACACTATTGTTCTATATAAAGAACAAAAGGCTCCCAATGGCACGGATGGTTATTTCCGGCTTAGCTTTTACGACATTTCAAAAAGTGGTTACAAATGGATTGGAGAATGGATAAATATGGATAAAACCATTACTTTTCCCACCTGGAAAATTGAATGTACCCGTAAGGATCCCGAATAAACCTGAGCTTTTTTTGTTCAGTAAAAATGGTAACTTGTCGTAAACTAACATGAACAAACCACAGTCTTATGAATACAGGAGCTATTGTTGCCATTGTAATTGCCATTGCCTTACCTATTATTTTTGCACTTTATATTGCCACAAAAAAGAAAGACAACAAGGACAAAACTAAATAGTATATTTACGGTAAGATATATTATTGATGTTATCAAAAGAGGAAAAAAATACCTATCGTAGCGATCTCTTCAGACATTTGGACGGAATCGCCATTGCTCCCGTAGCCTATTCTCTTAAAGAGAAGGGCGTTTTGGATCGATTATTAGAAAAAAAACAATTTCATCTTGAAGAACTCACAGAAGAGTTTAAGGCCAACGAGGGATACCTCAACGTGGCACTTAGGTTGATGGCTTCGCAGGGTTGGCTTAACTATCAATTGGACAATGAAACCAATATGGTGGTTGTCTCTAAAAATGAATCGAGTAGTCTCGCCTTTGCCAAAACCGAACGATTTAAGGATGTAGTTGGTTTTATGAAAGCTTCAGAAGGATTTCACCCTAGAAGTTTTGATGCTGAGCAATTCACGATGCTAAACAGAATCTTTATAAAGCACGCTAATGGTGAGTATTCTGGTGATTCTAAAGATGCGCAAGCGGAGGACATTGATTTTCAAATAGCGAAACACATTGAAGGAGTTTTGGTAGGCCCTATCACCGTATTTCTGGGAATGGATGGTATGTTCCATAAATACTTTATGGAAGCTTCTTTTAGTCCAGAAGAGTTTCATGAAGATCCAGTTAGCTTTAGTAAGATATTAGATTTTTTCACCTTTCTTGGGTGGTTTTCAAAAAAGAATGATCATTATAGATTCACCAATAAAGGTTTGTTTTTTGCAAGGCGATCCTCAGCCTATGGGGTAACAGTATCTTACATCCCAACCTTTAGAAGAATGGACGAACTACTTTTTGGGAATGCTAGTATGTTGCGAAGTTCTATGCCCAATTCCTCCGAGATTCACGTAGATCGTGAAATGAATGTTTGGGGAAGTGGAGGAGCACACTCTGCTTATTTCAAAAAAATTGATGAAATTATTATTTCTCTGTTCAATAAACCCATTGAAGAACAACCCAAAGGTATTCTAGATATGGGTTGTGGGAACGGGGCTTTTTTAATACATCTTTTCGAGGTGATTGAACAACGTACCAAACGGGGGACAATGCTTGAAGAGTACCCACTATTTTTAGTAGGTGTTGATTACAACAAGGCAGCGTTAAAAGTAACACGATCTAATCTTGTAAAAGCCGACATCTGGGCTAAGGTAATTTGGGGGGACATTGGTGATCCTGAAAAACTGGAAGAAGACATTCAGGCCAGTTATGATATTGATCTTAGTGACCTTCTTAATGTACGTACCTTTTTGGATCATAATCGTCCATGGTCTGCGCCACAAGATAATGGCCGTACCAAAGTGAGTACTTCCACAGGAGCCTTTGCATCATGTGGTCAACGACTCTCTAATCAGGATGTAGAACAAAACTTAAAAGAACATTTTCAGAAATGGATTCCGCATATTAAGAAGTTTGGATTATTGCTCATAGAATTACATACGGTTCATCCAGAAATTACGGCTCGAAATATTGGTAAAACAGCAGCAACGGCTTATGATGCGACTCATGGTTTTTCTGATCAGTATATATTAGAACTTGATGTCTTTCTGAAAGTTATTAAAGAAATAGGTCTGGAAACTGTTGATTCACATTTTTCTAAATTCCCAAATAGCGAATTGGCTACTGTGAGTATAAACTATCTTGTTGCTGGAAATTCAAAAAACTAGAAAACACTATGAACACGCTTCGCCCTTTTCATTTGGCCATTCCCGTTGACAATGTGGAGGCCAATCGCATATTTTACAGAGACGTTCTGGGTCTCACCGAAGGAAGGTCTAGCGATCATTGGGTGGATTTTAATTGTTTCGGGCATCAGCTTGTCATTCATTATAAAGAGAACACCAATGGCGAAGCAACTCATACTAATCCGGTGGACGGAAAAGAGGTTCCCGTACCTCATTTTGGCGTTATATTAGACATGGATGCGTTCGACTCTCTTTCAGAAAAACTAAAGAAAAAAAACGTTCCTTTTATCATTGAGCCTTACATTCGGTTTAAAGGGCAACCCGGAGAACAGGCAACCATGTTCTTTAAAGATCCAGCTGGAAATGCGCTGGAATTTAAAGCATTTAAAAATTTGGATCAACTCTTTGCAACCTAAGTTATGAAAAATATAAACCCAAATGTTATTCGGCAAATCTTCGTCTTATTGCTCATAGTGGTTATGGGCGGACTTATTTTTCAGGAGCTTCTACCCTATTTCTCTGGAGTTCTTGGAGCTATTACCATCTACGTTTTAATGCGTAAATGGATGGTGAAATTGGTCCGAAAAGGATGGAACGCTTCATTGGCTGCGGCGCTGTTAATTCTAATTTCGTTTGTTATTATTTTACTACCAGTGTTCGGAATTATCTCTTTGTTGGGAAATAAAATTGGGAATGCCGTACAAAATTCTGAAAAGGTGGTTACTGCTTTCAAAGATCAATTGACCAGTATTGAAGAACAATTTGGATTCGACCTTGCTTCCCAAATTGACGTGGGTGCTATTTCTTCTTGGCTCTCTGAAAACCTTCAAAGCTTTGCAGGAGGCACATTTAATGTCTTTATCGCTATTGGCCTCATGTACTTTATCTTGTTCTATATGTTTACCGATAGGAGATTGGTGAGAAATTCAGTAACCGATTATATTCCTATAAGCAAAGAAAACCTTAAAGTGATTGGGAATGAAATTCAGGTAATGGTTCGTTCTAATGCATTAGGTATTCCACTGGTAGCGATTGCTCAGGGAATTATCGCGCTCATTGGATTTCTAATTTTTGGGATTGAAGATCCCTTCTTTTGGTTTATTGTAGTCACCGTTGGCTCCATGATTCCCTTTGTTGGGACACTTATTGGGATCATTCCTGTCTTTATCCTTACGCTGTCTACAGGGAATGACTTTCAGGCTTGGGGTATTTTATTGTATGGATTGATTGTAGTAGGTTCTACGGATAATTTCATCCGATTATATGTACTGAAAAAACTTGACAACGTCCACCCACTTATCACCTTAGTTGGTGTTATTGTTGGGGTTCCTCTTTTTGGCTTTATCGGACTTATTTTTGGGCCATTGTTAATCAGCCTATTCTTGGTGATTATTAGTATCTATAGAAAGGAATATGTGCGAGAAGAAGCCTCGTAGCAACAATCTATTTTCTCTGCTCTCTGGCTAACAATGTATTCTGCAATAACATGGCAATGGTCATGGGTCCAACACCTCCAGGAACTGGCGTAATAAAAGAAGCTTTTTTACTAACGCTCTCAAATTCGACGTCTCCTTTAATTACATATCCTTTGGGATGTGCTGCATCTGGAACACGGGTAATACCTACATCAATAACCACCACATCATCTTTTACCATATCTGCCTTCAAAAACTCTGGAATCCCTAAGGCTGAAATAACAATATCTGCTTGCCTTGTGATTTCTTCGATATTTTTTGTTCTACTATGTGTCAATGTTACTGTGCTATTCCCTGGTGCTCCTTTTTGACTCATCAAGATACTCATGGGACGTCCCACAATATGACTTCTACCAATCACAACCGTATGTTTTCCTTGGGTATCCACATCATATCTGCGTAGCAATTCCATGATTCCAAAAGGAGTTGCGGGAATAAAGGCTTGCATATCCAAGGCCATTTTTCCGAAGTTCTCGGGATGAAAACCATCAACATCTTTACTAGAATCTACGGCTAATAATACCTTTTGTTCATCGATATGAGAGGGTAAGGGTAATTGCACTATAAATCCATCAATGTCATCATTGGCATTAAGATCGTTGATAACATCCAAAAGTTCTTCCTCACTTGTGGTTTCTGGTAGTTGCACTAAAGTAGATTCAAAACCAATGCGCTCACAAGCACGCACTTTACTCCCAACATAGGTAAGGCTTGCACCGTCACTTCCTACTAATACTGCAGCCAGATGAGGTACTTTCTCGCCATTTTCTTTCATTTTCGCAACTTGAACTGCGATCTCATCTTTGATATCGTTAGATACTTTTTTGCCGTCTAGTAGTGTCATTGTTTGAAGTTTTCAATTAATTATGATGATTACTATTCTTTGTGAATCCTAGCGCATTTTGCCCATCATTTGCATCATTTTCTTTCCGCCACCGCCTTGCATCATCTTCATCATTTTTGACATTTGATCAAATTGCTTGAGTAGTTGATTTATTTGTTGCACCGAAGTACCGCTTCCTTTGGCAATTCGTTTTTTCCGGCTTGCGTTAATACTTGAAGGTTTGGTGCGCTCTCCAGGAGTCATGGAGTGAATAATGGCTTCAATATGCTTAAAGGCGTCATCGTCAATATCAACATCTTTTACCGCTTTTCCGGCGCCTGGGATCATGCCAATAAGATCCTTCATATTCCCCATTTTCTTAACCTGCTGGATTTGCTTGAGGAAATCGTCAAAACCAAATTGATTTTTGGCTATTTTTTTCTGAAGCTTTCTAGCCTCTTCTTCATCAAATTGTTCTTGTGCACGTTCTACCAAAGACACCACATCTCCCATCCCTAGGATACGATCTGCCATACGAGAGGGGTGGAACACATCAATAGCCTCCATCTTTTCTCCCGTACCAATAAATTTTATAGGTTTATTTACAACGCTTTTAATGGATATAGCAGCTCCACCTCGGGTATCACCGTCCAACTTTGTAAGTACAACTCCTTCAAAATTAAGTCGGTCATTAAATGCTTTGGCTGTATTAACCGCATCTTGTCCTGTCATGGCATCCACCACAAACAGTGTTTCTTCTGGATTGATCGCTTTGTGAACATTTGCGATTTCCGTCATCATCTCTTCATCCACAGCTAGACGACCCGCGGTATCCACGATCACTACATTATGACCATTTTGTTTCGCGTGAGCAACGGCATTTTTAGCAATTTCAACGGGATTCATATTTCCCTCTTCACTATACACCTCAACACCCACCTGATCGCCAACTACGTGCAACTGATTGATTGCTGCAGGACGATATACATCACAGGCAACCAATAATGGTTTTTTACTTTTCTTCGTTTTTAAGAAGTTAGCCAGTTTCCCAGAGAACGTGGTCTTACCACTACCCTGCAACCCGGACATTAAAATAATACTGGGAGACCCGCCAAGATTGATTCCTGCCGTTTCACCACCCATCAACTGTGTTAACTCGTCTTTCACGAGTTTCACCATAAGTTGTCCTGGCTGTAGCGTTGTTAATACATTTTGACCCAGTGCTTTTTCTTTTACCGTATTGGTAAAATCCTTAGCTATCTTAAAGTTAACATCGGCATCCAAAAGCGCACGACGTACTTCTTTTAAGGTTTCTGCTACGTTAACTTCTGTAATGCTTCCATGCCCCTTGAGGACGTGGAGTGCTTTATCTAACTTATCACTTAAATTATCGAACATTCTCTTACTACAATTTTGCGAAAGGCAAAGATAATCATTGCTAGTTGAGATGCAAAGGGCTACGGCAAGAAAGATTACGTACACGTTTTGCATTCAACTTGGGCTTTCTATAAAATGAAAAACTTCTGCGCTGAAAAATTTCTTCAAATAAAAAACCAATTGTGTTCATAGTTCGTAAATGAAGTAAACATCTAACAAAATTATTATGACTACTTTAAAAACAACACTATTTGGTTTATTTCTACTTGTAGGAATGACTGGTTGTAAAAACAACACGAATTCAGAAAATGCAGATGTCGAGACGGTAAAAGACACAGATCGAACTGGGACAATCATAGAAGGTGTTCCCGGGAACTCAAGTTTTAAAAATGTTCCTAACGATAGCCTTGCTACCGATCCACTTGTTGATTTTAGCAATCTAGGTTTTAAGCCATTGGCTTTAAATGAAACGCAGCATTACGAATGGCTCGGTGATGGCGTTACTGAAGAAAAAAAACCTAAAAAAGATGAGTTCAACGATGGCGTTTTTATTATAAATCCCAAGAACCTCGTGGCAGGTGAAGTGATTCGTTTGGGGGTAAGAATCAACAGCCGGTATGGCACTAAACCTGGTAATTTCCCAAAAGGAAGTTCAGCAACTTTAGGTGTCTGGATAGATTGGAATTATAGCTTAACATATGAAGATCAAAAAATAGAAAAAGTGTATGCGGATAAGGTTGATATCCCAGTGGTTATTAAGGGCAAGACCTTTTCCAGATATTGGCTCATATTTAAAGTTCGTGTTCCCAAGGGGTTTAAAGCTGATAAAGTTTTAGGCGAAGAGAACAAGCTCATAGGCATCCGGTATCCGCCCATTCGCGCACGTCTGAGTTGGTATAGTAAACCTCCTATTAAAGCCCCTAAAGTGGGCGGCAGGGAATCTTTTGGTGAAGTTGAGGATCTTGTAGCTCCCATAAATGATATGTTCGTTTTCAACGATAAGCTCAAGCGATCATCCATAGGCAATCCACTCGCCGTAATGATTATGGACGAAGAACTACAAGTGACCGATACCTTTGCCACTGACAGTATAACCTTAGAAGATTTGGATTTGATCTTCACAGGGCAAGAGGAAAATGCCTTAGAAGAATTGCTTGGTGTTACCTTTCCAATTACCGATGACATCCTACTTGATGAAAACGAATAGATAATAGATTGTCTTCGTCAAATTGAATAGAAAAGGTCTGCGCTATTGATACTGACAACAACGCAGACCCTAGTTTTATTTCAACTTTCTTCTCACAAAAAAGAAAAGCAAGGTGCCAAATAGCAGTAATGGCCAAACATGAATTAGTGCAATAATGATGGTTTCTATCATGGTCCAACCAAAGGATAAACCATTCTTAGATTTATCTCCAAAGGTTTTTGTATAAGTCGTGGGTTCTTCGGTATACTCCACGGTTTCGTATAGGTCAATTTGAATAGTACTATAGGATACTTTACTGGTTAAATAGGCCAAACGACCTTGAGCACTTTCAATTTCTTCCTGAATTCTTTGCAGTTTCTCTTCCGTGGCCAATATATCTTTCACTGTTTTGGCACTATTTCTGAGCACTTCTTCATACCGTTGTTTCACTTCCAACTTTGTCTTTAGTCTGGAATTGATATCAACATATTCTTCGGTTACATCCTTAGTAGTGATGTTTTCATATTCTATGTATTCGGCTACGCCCGCAATAGAATCCATCATGGCATCAAAGTGTGCTTGTGGCACTTTTACTGTGAATCTATTTTCCTTCTGAAATCGATTATTCTCAAAACGCTGGTCTGAGATATACGCATTAAATTGTGTGGCAATTGCCTTTATTTCTGAAGTTGCCAATTTTACATCGATCACTTTATAACGTGTCTGTGCAGATTTAATAATCTTTAAATCCTCAACAGGTTTAGCCACTTGTTCTTCATTTAAAACATAGTCATTGTTCACTTCACTATCGATAGCCTTAAAATCTGACGACACATTGGTAGATTCAACACCAAGGGTTTCGGCATAGTCAGATCCATTTGAAGTACAGGCTGCAAGTAATAATACAAAGCATGATGCGTATATCACTTTAACCATTGAATTTCCATTTTTTGTTCTCATAATTTTATATTTTTAAGAATTACTGAACAAACATAAATGGATGGCTCAAGGGTCTTTTGAAAAATGCTCGTAAACCATTTGTAAATTATTTTACAATTTATAACTTATTGTTTTTCAGAATTATATAATCATTTGAACACAACAGACGAACATCATTTTTATTTACTGAAACAGGCTATTGCACAAACATTCCTGAGTAAAAATCATGCACCAAATCGAATTGAAGATTGGAAAGGTGAAGATATCTCTCAATTTCAGGAAGATTTATTTGATCGTGTAAGAGGACAAGTGAGCGAAAAGTGGTTTTACACCTATATAAAGAAACAACCTGAGAAGCTTCCGCGTATTGATATGCTCAACTTACTTAGCAAGTATGTGGGACACGAAAATTGGAATGCATTTAGGGCAGCGTATCCGGACGACCGTCCTTCCGAAGTAAAAAAAGGATACCTAAAGCTAGCCTATATTATTCTCATTATTTTGTTTCTGTCCATAGCGCTGTATACATTTCTGAGGCCTACCGAAAATGAATTCAATTTTTGTATGGTCGATGAAGAAGGTGCTCCCATTGTTTCCATGGTCGTAGATGTTAAGATATTGCAAGAAAATCAATCCCCCATTTATCTAAAGACGGATAGTTTGGGTTGTTTTGAATATAAAACCATGGAAGAATCCATACAGTTTGTTTTGAAATCCCCGTACCATAAAACAGACACTATTGTGCGGCATATTGGGTCTGGGAGCAATAAAAATGTACCCTTGCTAACGGATCACTACACCCTAATGCTTCGGTATTACTCTTCGGGCAATGTCACCGATTGGAACAAACGCAGAGCTCAATTAAATGATCTTATTGCCGAAGACGCCCAGATTTATCAAGTTTTTAAACCCACCTTAGGCATAGAACTTTACTCAAAGGCCGATTTTATTCGGAAAATGACCATTCCAACCAGCAGCTTGAAAAACATCAAGGTATTGGATAAGAAGTATCGAAATGGAAAGATTGTGACCTTAAAATTTATCGTAGAATGAAATATCTATTATACATAGCACTTGCGTTGACGGTCCTTTCGTGCGCACGAAACAAGGCTGAAGAAATGGTTAGTACTGAGGCCATAGATAATGAAAAATCACTGGATCTTACCACTTCTGAAGCTAGCATTGCAACCTATACCGGTTTGGCTCAGCAAAAGCTTCAGGATTATTTTGACCTGTTGGTATTGCAAAATAAACATCCTGAGTTTAAGGCAGAAATTATATCCCAACTAGAGCAACTCTCTGAAGATACCATTTCCCTACCCGAAGACATTGGATCGGTTTCCATAGAGAATGTGGAACAACGAGGGGATATTGAAAATGTATCAGATTCGGTGCAAAAAATGACCCTCGACTTTGATATGGTCTCATCCAATTTCAGAAAAAAAGATTCTATAAACGTATTAATACATACCCAGTGGATTGATATTGACGGGGAGAAACTACCCGCTACCAAAGTATCTTTCGAAAAGAACTATTGATTCAATCTTTGTAACATTTTACTCCTGAGTATACTAATAGTGTACACCTTTTTTTTTGAGATTATGATGGGAACCAGTAGTGCGGCCGGAATGATTAATTCAATTCGTAATAACGCCCGTTATTTACGAAGGAAAGGCATGTTCAAAAAGGAGCACTCATTTACGCATTTAAAAGAGCATTATACAAAATCTGCCAAGGGAAAAATATCTTCTCAAAAAGTGTCTGCTTCATTGCTGCAAACTATTCGAAAAAAAATAGGCCAACAGCAAAGTAAAAGCAGACGACGATTTATCATTGTTTTATGCATTGGGCTTCCATTAATTGCCTTTGGTGGTTATCATATTTTCAATGATTTTAATTTTGGCTTCCCGGCCCTCGTCTCAGATACCAAGGGGAAACCCTATAATCAACAAAAAAAGAGCACAGAAAAATATATGTTCTATTTGGAAGATGGTGACAAGTGGTTGGAAAAGGATAACTACTACAACGCTATTTTTCAGTACAAAAAAGCGCTGGAAATCTACCCTAAAGAATATGGAGTCAATTATCGATTGGCGCTAGCTTATAGCTATCAATGTCAATATAAATTTAAGGGATGTGAAAAGGGAAAAGCGTTGACAGACAACTTGGACAGACAATTCCCAAATGATACGGACATTCAAAAACTATTAGCCCTCTTTGAACATTGGGCGGTACGGTAGTTTCCAAAAAAACCGTTCCCCGAAATATCGAGGAACGGTTCCACTCATAACTAACCAATCAACTTAAGTTATTACAATCAAGTAAAATTGTATTCAGAGCATCTCTGAAATTTCATTTGATCATAGCATTATACAAGGAGCTACAGCAAGGAACGAATCGTTCTGGCTATTGAAAACAAATTGAATTATTGTTATCTCTTTGAAGGGATTAACACCCTAAAGCTGTAAGTAGAGACAATATCAGCAGTATAGAAATAACTAAACAAATTATTCGGAAACTCTTCTTGATTCCTTTCTGGTAGCTCTTTATTAATAGAACAACTTACGCGTAGAAATTACTACCACGCACACCTTTTTTTTACCAACCAGTAACAAAAAAGCATAAAAAAACCCTCGCTATGGAGGGCTTTAAAGAGTATTGTATGATTAATTGCAATTGGCTTCAGCCGTTGCAATTTGTGATTTCAATTCAATGTTAGAATTAATGGCTATAAATATACCTTCTTCAGATCTAATATCAAACGGATAGTTAATACTTACCAAGGTTTCTGATGTAAAATCATCAATAGACTCAAAGGTTTCTTCGTCGCTATCAAGTGTAATTGTTTGATAATTTGATGTAGCTGGTTCAAACAACGCAACACGAATTGGATATACAAAATCGACACAATCTATAAGATCATTGTACAAGGTTCCCGCGG